>OGJC01000072.1_pt1 | contig 139744 bp, 115 predicted proteins | sample 1571941 | NCBI WGS metagenome assembly OGJC01 (sample SAMEA2582100, study PRJEB24529) | metagenome | biome: Human gut stool | place: China | collected 2011 | reverse complement strand
GACCTGAGCCAGTACTGCGACACGGCGGCCATCATGAGCTACGGCATGGCATGGGCGGGCTCCGCCCCCGGGCCCGTGTCCCCGAAGGACTGGCTGGACGGCATCTACGACTACGCATCCCGCGTCATGACACCGGACAAGGTGTTCATGGGGCTTCCCGCCTACGGATGGAACTGGCAGATCCACGACACGCCGGAGAACCTCGGCGATACCTACCGGGGCGTCTCCAACACCTACTACGCGGCGAAGAACTGGATGACCGGCAAGTACAATTTCACGGACGACAAGCCGCCGCAGCCGTTCATCCCGATCCTCGCGTACTGGGACGACTACAACAAGGTGCCCTACGCCTTCCCGCAGGTCTACGACTTCATGGAAGGCCGCGACGCCACAAGCTACGAGTACCCGCAGCTGAACGGCACCTACAACCGGCATCATTACCTGACCGCCTACGGCAAGCAGCAGAAAGCCACGTTCGGCACAATCTACGCGGACCACGACGGGACGCCGGACAGCCACTCCGGCATCGTCTCCAGCGAAAACGGCATCGCCGTCATGGGCGACGCGGGGAGCGCGGCCTACCGCTTCACCGTCCCGTCCTCCGGAACCTACGACATCGCGGTGCGCCTCTGCTATCCCTTCTGGGACAAGAACGGCATCTACGTGTCGATCGACGGAACCAGGAAACATTTCGCGGAGTCCCGCCTGTGGTGGCCATACTGGAGAAGCACCTTCTGGGCGAGCCTCGCGAACGGGATCACGCTTTCCGCCGGGTCGCACACCATCACGGTGTCGGTCGACGTGAAGGGCGTGCAGTTCCACGGGTTCCGCGTCTGCTCCGCTTTTTCCGAAGCGCCGTCCGCCGGGTCCGCGTCCTTCACGCTCTCTCCCCGGAAGCTCATCGACGTTAACGGGAACGAATGCCAACCGGACAAAGGCTTCAAGCTCACGGCCGAGGTGCTCCGCAGGAAACCCGACTCCGCCCTCATCTGGTACGCGGACTTCGAGGACTACGGCATGCTCGACACCGGCTACTGGCAGACCCTGTCCGGCTCGTGGAAGATCTGGCGGGAGGACGACCACTCCGAGGAGCGCGTCTACTCGCAGCTTGACGGAAGAGGGAAATTCGCATGGAACTACGACGGCTTCCGCGACATCCACCTTCGGGCGCGCCTCGCGTTCCCCTCCGGAAGCACCGGACGCGCCGGGGTCTTCTGCGGAAGCCTGTTCTGCTGCCTCGACTATGACACGCAGGCCGTGGAACTCTGGGACGGCAGCACGAAACTCGGAAGCTACAGCCAGAGCATCAGCCAGACAAGCACGGCCGACCTCAGGACCGCCCCCACGATGTACACCATCGAGATGCGGATCCGGGGAAACACGGTGCGCGTCTATTCCGGCGCGTCCTCCACGCTCCGCTTCACCGTGAGCACCAGCGGATTCACCGGCGGCGAGGCAGGATACCAGAGCGACAACCGGACCGTGTGCGAGCTTCTCCGCATGGGCGACGCATGGACCTACGAGCCATACGAGCGCTTCGACGTCACATTCCCGGACGGCACCGTAACGCAGTATGGCAGGATCGGCCGCACGGACTGCACATGGGACGACGAGTTCCAGGTGTTCACGCTGACCTCCGACGTGGAGGAACCCGCCACGAGAAGCGAATCCATCTCCATGGACTACGAGTTCTACCACTCGGCGCAGCTCGCCCTCGAATGCGGAAGCGACTACACGATTACCGTCACGCCACGGGACATCAACATCTGGCTGTCACGCCTGTTCCTCGGGGACGCGGACGGATTCTCGATCCTCTACTACCAGGACGTGGACTCGCTCGTCTACTGGGCGAACCAGGCGGCCTACCGGTGGAGGCTCCGCGGGATCGCGATCTGGTCCCTCGGACAGGAGGACCTGAGGCTCTGGGAGGCGCTCCCAAGGCAAACCGGATAACGGAATACGGATACCAGCACCCATGGCTGCCCGCGACCGCGCGGACGGCCTTTTTTCATGCCAATTTTCAAAGGAGGTCTACACATGAAGGAATTCTGGTCAATCATCCAGCTCATCTTCGCCGGAATCGGCGGATGGCTCGGCTACTTCCTCGGAAGCTGCGACGGGCTCCTTGTAGCGCTCATCATCTTCGTGGTCTGCGACTACATCACCGGCGTGCTGTGCGCCATCTCCGACAGGAAGCTCTCAAGCGCCGTCGGATTCAAAGGGATCTACCGCAAAATGCTGATCTTCATCCTGGTCGGCATCGCCAACATCCTCGACATCCACGTGCTCGGCCACGAAGGGGTCCTGAGGACGGCGGCCATCTTCTTCTACATCTCGAACGAAGGGCTCTCCCTCACCGAGAACGCCGCACACCTCGGCCTTCCGATACCGGAAAAGCTCAAAAACGCACTGGAACAACTGCACGACAGAAACGACAAGGAGGAACAATAACATGGCCATCAAAGGAATCGACGTAAGCCACTGGCAGGGAAACATCGACTGGGCGAAGGCAAAGGCGTCCGGTGTCCGGTTCGCCATCATCAAGGCCGGAGGCTCGGATGACGGATTCTACACGGACAGCAAATGGGAGGCCAATTACAAGGATGCGAAGGCGAACGGCATCGCGGTCGGGGCCTACTACTTCGTCGGCCCGAAATGCGTAAACGCCACCGCCGGGAAAGCTGACGCCGAAAGGTTCATCCAGCTCCTCAAAGGCAAGCAGCTCGAATACCCGGTGTTCATGGACAACGAGGCGCAGCCCGCCTCGGCGAAGGCCGGGATCACGGAGGCGACGATCGCCTTCTGCGAGACGATGGAGGCCGCCGGATACTTCGTCGGCATCTACGGCTCCACAAATTCCGGGTTCCGCGAGAGGATGGACGACTCCAAGCTCACCGCATACACCCACTGGGTCGCGCAGTACGCTTCGAAATGCACCTACGCCGGATCCTACGGCATCTGGCAGTATTCCTCCACGGGACGCGTAAGCGGCATCAACGGAAACGTCGACATGGACCTGTCCTACGTGGACTACCCGTCTGCGATCAAGAACGGCGGCTTCAACGGATACGCGAAAGGCACGACGACCGGCGGCACCCCGGCGGCAACGCCCGCGAAGAAGTCCGTGGACGAGATCGCCTCCGAGGTGATCGCCGGGAAATGGGGAAACGGAGACAACCGAAGGAACAGGCTCACCGCCGCCGGATACGACTACAACGCCGTGCAGGCAAAGGTCAACGAGAAGCTAGGGGCATCCGCCGCCTACCACACGGTGAAGCGCGGCGACACGCTCTCGGCCATCGCAAGCAGGTACGGCACAAGCGTCTCTGCCATCCAGAAGCTCAACGGCTCGCTCATCAGGAACGTGAACCTCATCCAGGTCGGCTGGAAGATCCGCGTGAAATGACCATCCACACCCGTACGCCCGCAGGCGTTCCCTCGTCGGAATGCCTGCGGGCCTTTTTGTTCCCGCTCAAACCCCGCCCTTTCTCCAGTGGAAAGCGACGGGAGGTGTTTTCATGAACACAGAGCAAAAAGAACAAATACGCAGCCTCCGCAAAGAAGGACACGGATATGCCGCGGTAGCCCGTGCGCTCGGGCTCACCAAAAGCCAGGTATCGGCCTACTGCAGACGAAACGACCTCGCCGGAAGGCTCGCCGATCCCGATGGAGGGAACACGCCGGGCCAGTCATACTGCCAATGCTGCGGGAAACCTCTCACGCAGCGACCCGGTCGGAAGGAAGCGAGGTTCTGCTCCGACGCCTGCCGCTTCAGATGGTGGAACAGCCACCCCGGCGACATCAACAGGAAGGCGTTCTACACATTCACCTGCGCCTGCTGCGGGAAACCCTTCACGGCCTATGGAAACCGCCACCGCAAGTACTGCTCCCACGCCTGCTACATCCAGGACCGGTTCAAAGGGGGTGACGGGCATGACTGACGAGCAGTTCGAACGCGAAAAACTCTATCAGGCCAGCATGGAGATGTTCCGCGCGATGCTGGGGCAGGGGCTCGTCACCGAGGAGGAATATGCGGTCATCGATGCCAGAATGCGCGAGAAATACAGCCCGGTGATCGGCACACTGTCACCCCGGTAGCACTTGCTATGTGTCTGTTTCAGAGTGATATATGGACGAGACGAAAGGAGTGATACCATGCCGAAAATCACAAAGATAGAGCCAAAGGTCAAGGCTCTTCCGGCGCGGAAAAAGGTGGCGGCATACGCCCGCGTGTCCATGGAGACCGAACGGCTTCACCACTCCCTCTCCGCGCAGATAAGCTATTACTCGGAGCTGATCCAGAAGAACCCGGAATGGCGATACGCAGGCGTCTACGCCGATGAAGGCATCAGCGGCACCGGCACGGCGAGACGCCCGGAATTCCAGAGAATGCTCGAGGACTGCGAGGCCGGGAAGATCGACATCGTCCTCACCAAGAGCATATCGCGGTTCGCCCGGAACACGGTCGACCTTCTGGAGACCGTCCGGCATCTCAAGGACCTGGGCATCGAGGTTCGGTTCGAGAAGGAACACATCAATTCGCTGTCCGGCGACGGCGAGGTCATGCTGACACTGCTCGCCTCGTTCGCACAATCCGAATCCGAGAGCATCTCCACCAATGTGAAATGGGGCATCCGAAAGCGCATGCAGGCAGGCATTCCATACGCCAACGGCCATATGAACGTGTACGGCTACCGCTGGGAAGGTGACGAGATGGTCATCGTCCCTGAGGAGGCCGCGATCGTGCGGCGCATCTACCAGAACTTCCTTGACGGGAAATCCCGGCAGGAAACAGAGAAGGAGTTCGCCGCCGAAGGCATCAAGACCAGAGGCGGCTACCGCTGGGTGGATTCCAACCTGAAGCTGATCCTCACGAACGTCACCTATACCGGCAACATGCTCTACCAGAAGGAATACGTCTCCGATCCCATCACCGGAAAGGTCAAGAAGAACCACGGCGAGCTGCAGCAATACTACGTGGAGAACACGCATCCCGCCATCATCGACAAAGAGACATTCGACTATGTACAGGCTGAGATGGCACGGCGCAGGGAGCTCGGCTGCTTTGGCAACAAAGCGCTCACGCTCAACTGCTTCTCCACGAAAATCAAATGCGGACTGTGCGGACGGAGCTTCGTCCGTTCCACAAGAACAAACCGCGCAAAGATGAGCCTGCTCAGCGAGAAATATACCTTCTGGGCCTGCACCTCCCATAAAAGGAACAACTGCCCGTATTGCAAGAGCGGAACCATCCGCGAGGACGTACTGAAAGAGGAATGCGCCCGGATGCTCGGAACACCGGAATTCGACGAGGATGCCTTCAGTGAACGCGTGAAGCAGATCACCATACCCGAGGCCGGGACCATGATCTTCGAGTTCACGGACGGAAGCACTCTTGAACACCACTGGTACCGGAACGCGAAAAAGGAAAGCTGGACGGACGCTCACAGGAAAAGAGCCTCCGAATACAGGAAACGGCATCCGACGACCCGCAGCGACATCACCTGCTTCACCACGAAGATCCGATGCGAGGAATGCGACTGCAACTACCGCAAGCAGACCACGACCATGGCAGACGGACATAAAAACGCCTACTGGTCATGCGCCGACAAGAAAACGCATCCCGGGAAAAGCCTGCGTGAGGATCATCTGAAGGAAATCATCGCACAGGTGCTGGGTCTTGAGGAATTCGGCGAGGAAGCATTCAAGGAACGCATCGACTTCATCTCGGTCCGTGGGCTGACGCATCTTACATTCCATCTCAAAGATGGCTCGACTGTCAAACGCGACTACGAATTCCGTAAGGAAGGCATCCCATGGACGGACGAGCGCCGCGAAAAGCAGACCAAAGCCATCCGGGATAGCCTCACGCCGGAACGCAGGCAGAAAACCAGCGAAAGTACGAAGAAAACAAGGAGTGAGAAACATTGGGACAGCAAAAGAAAGTGACCACGATCCCGGCGTCCCGTACGCGCTTTTCCTCCACTCCCATCACCGAGAAGAAAAAACGCAGGGTCGCCGGATACGCCCGCGTCTCGACCGACCATGACGACCAGTTCACCAGCTACGAGGCGCAGATCGACTACTACACGAACTACATCAAATCCCGTGACGACTGGGAGTTCGTGAACGTCTACACGGACGAGGGAATCAGCGGAACCGGCATCAAGAAGCGTATTGGCTTCCAGAGCATGGTCGAGGACGCCCTCGACGGAAAGATCGACCTCATCGTCACCAAGTCCGTCAGCCGATTCGCCAGAAACACCGTGGACAGCCTGACCACGATCCGCAAGCTCAAGGATCATGGCGTCGAGTGCTATTTTGAGAAGGAGAACATCTGGACGTTCGACGGCAAGGGCGAGCTTCTCATCACGATCATGAGCTCCCTCGCGCAGGAGGAATCCCGCAGCATTTCGGAGAACTGCACCTGGGGCCAGCGGAAACGTTTCGCGGACGGCAAGGTGACGGTCCCGTTCAACCGGTTCCTCGGATACGACCGCGGCCCGAACGGGGAACTCGTCCTAAACGAGAAGGAAGCCGAGACCGTGAAACGCATTTACCGAATGTTCCTTCAGGGCATGACCTACAACGGGATCGCCAAGAAGCTGGCGGCGGACGGCATCAAGACGCCGGGCGGCAAGAACAATTGGAGCATCAGCACCGTCAGATCCATCCTCTCCAACGAGAAATACAAGGGCGACGCCCTATTGCAGAAGTCCTACACCGTCGACTACCTGACGAAGAAGACGAAGGTCAACGAGGGCGAGATCCCGCAATACTACGTGGAGGGCGACCACGAGGCCATCATCCCTCCGGAGACCTTCGACATGGTCCAGCGCGAGATGGAGAACCGCGGCAAGGGGAAGAAATACCACAGCGGCGTACACCAGTTCTCCAGCAAGATCCGGTGCGGAGAGTGCGGCTCCTTCTACGGCTCGAAGGTCTGGCACTCGAACGACAAATACCGTAAGGTCATCTGGCACTGCAACCACAAGTACGACCACGGGGAGAAATGCAGAACACCTGTCTTGACGGACGACGAGGTGAAGGCCGCCTTCCTGTCAGCCGCGAACAAGCTCCTCGCCTCGAAAGCCGAGGTCATCTCCAACGGCAAGGAGATGCTTGGACTGCTCTTCCAGACCAACGAGATGGAGCAGAAACGCGAGCGTCTGATCGAGGACGCGCAGATCGTCGCCGACGCCGTCCAACAGAACATCACGGAGAACGCCCACACCGCGCTCGACCAGACCGACTACCAGAAACGCTACGACGACCTTTCCGCCCGGTACGACAAGCTCAAGAAGGAAATCACTGAGCTGAGCGACAGGATACAGGAAACGCAGTCCCGGAAAGCCGGTGTCGAGGACTTCCTCAAGGCATTCGAGAAAACGCCCGGCACCCTGACGGAATTCTCCGTCGACGCCTTCAACGGACTGGTCGACCATCTCACCGTCCATGCCAAGGACGACATACGCGTGACCTTCCGGAACGGACAGGAAATCAAAGCATAGCAGTAAATACTTAGAATAACGCCTCCTTCAATTCAGACATTGAGGGAGGCGCTAATCATTAAGCCACTTTTTCGAATATACGTTTTTGTGTTTGTAAATAATTCTGCAGGTTCAAAATCGAATTGTCTGTCCTGCTGAGTTCTTGTTCTGTAAGCTCGACTTTGTTATTTTCAGCTAATCTAATGGTATACTCATAAATCCTTCCTACAAGGACATCCAACTCCTGTGTAGATAGTTCGAATTTAAATTTCTCGTAATTCTTATGATGTTTCAACTCATTCAATGCTGCCATCAAAGTCTCTATAGTATCGATATCTAAGTTCCCTACCCTGATCTCGTCAATATATGTACGCAAAGATTCTCTGAAATGAGCTACAACAGCTGGTTCATGATTTTTTATCACGTGATAGACAACTCCACCCACTACGAGTGCGCCAGTAATCAAGCCACCGATGATCAATCCTCTCTTATTCTTCTTTGCAAAATTCATAGCCTGTGTCCCGAGACTCTGCGCTTGCTCGGCTTCTTTCAAATCCACAGGGTCCAAATGCTTTACAATCTGCCCCTTGCGCGGCCCGACAGCATATCTTACTACTCCACCGATCCTACGATATTCGCCAGTCAACAATTTGGTCATGATATCAGCAGGAATGTCAAATGCTTCTTGTACAACTGCCATAGTCGGTTCCTCCTTTTGCATTAATATTTGCTCATCTATGATTTTGAGCTGATCAGTCATCATCTGCTAATTCATCAACTTTGATATCTTCTGAATCGTAAGCTCCCATTGGATATTCCCTGATCCAGCCTGATATCCGAAATTTCCTACCACACTTAGGGCATTCAAGATTATCTTCCGTGTCGAATTCATACACCATATCCTCGCCCATACCTATTTCATTATCGTAGCTGCTTGTACCGGTCTCATAATCCTCAAGATCAATCTCTGATTCATCTCCGCAATACGGACATTTGACAGTGCGAATAAGCGACACCGAACTGTATCCATACATATCCTCGACGTCGATAAATTCCTCGCCCTTGGATTCTCTCTCTGTGATAATGTCCCAATAGTGCTCAGTATGGAATGTTTCAAATTGTTCTTGATTCTGGAGCAGATCTGATAACAATGTCAGTGCATTGCGTTTCTTCTCCATATCGGCTTCTATCTGGTTTTTACGATAATTGACTGCTTCTTCAAGTGTGCAATCGCCTTCTTGCATTTTTCGTATATCGCTACAAGTCAAACCCATTTTGGTAAGCACCACAAGAAACTGAAGGTTCTTGAAGTCAGACTCCGTATAATCTGTCCCGCGATTCCCAGAAGGGGGATTCTCCGGTGTAAAGACGCCTTCTCTTTTAAACAGCTTAATCCGATCAGCATTGATTCCCAGCTTCTTCTGTATTTCCTTTGGCCTCATATCGTCGACCTCCTTTCTGATCTCAATATAGCAAGTAGGGACTTTGTCCCCGTCAAGCACTTTTTCACTTTTCTTTCAGATTTTAGAAAAGAACCTTGCTAAAATAAAAAAGCCAGCCAGAACAGCCGACATTCAAAGCGACACCTCTAAATCAAAACCGACACCCCTAGGCACAGGCAACGTTAAATGGTATCCAATTTTGCGTCTTGTTTTCGCATACGGTGAGTTCTTCGGGAGATGTGACGGCAAGCATGTTCCCCTGCTGGGGAGCATCACCTGCCGTAGGCTGAATGTAATAGTCCCAATTCCTGTACAACTGGCAGTCGGGGTGGGATTGCATCCAAAGCCTACCGACCGTGTTCTGCACCAGATAGCGCACGATCCAATCCGGGGTGAACAGCTGGGTAGCGGCGGGAATCTCATCCGCTCCGGCCTTACGGTTCTTCTTGAACCCGTCCATCACCTCGTTTTTACGTTCCGAAATGTAATACTGGTACAGCCAGCCAATGATCTCCACATTGCCGGACGCATCATCGATGCCGCAATCCTGCGGGGTCATGGCCTCCACCGCATTCCTCAACACCGAACCTTCGGCGAGCAGATCAGCGGGCATGAGCATCTCATCGACCCTGCTGGACTCCTGGACGCCAATGTTTTCAAACATGAACGGCAGGTCACGGCTCCAATAGCGGCATTCCGACTGCAACAGCAGACCATAGGCACGCCCTTGCGGATCGGCCGCCATAACGGAACCATCAAGCAGTCCCTCGATAGAGTCCTTGACCTTGCTGTTCGCCGATATCGAAAACACGCTGTTGTCGTCGTATTCGCCTCGCTTCGCGGCCACAAGCACTTCAGGCAGACCGTTCGCACTGGTCAGATCCGCGGGAGAAACCACCGGAGTTCCGGTGAATCCGTGCACATCCATGTAACGGAATGCGATGATGCGGTTGAACCACCGGTACGCGTACCGTTCCACCACATGCCTGCGCCCCTGTTCGCCACCACCGGCCCGTTCAATCTCGCTTTCCAGAAAATGGAAGGCACGAGGATCATCGATTCGCTCGGTGGAATCCGGCGCCAGCACCGTGTTAAGTCGGGCATGGACCGCGTTCGTGAGTTGGCGACGCGCGTCCGTTGCGAACGCCTGAAGTTTCGACGTGTTCATAGCAGAATCTTCTTTCCGTTCCTGATGGCGGTGATGAGTTCACGACGGTAAGCGTCGAGGAAGTCGTCCACATCTTCCGTGGTTTCCAAAGCGTCCTTGGTGCGAGGCCTGTTGATTGCGGTGAACGATACGGCCACACGTGCCGGTTCAGCCTGCCGTGCTTCGGGGATGCCATCCCCTGCCGGTTCCTCAACTTCAATTCGTGCATCGTCTGCGAGCGCTGATTGATGTTCCGATGCAGCGGCGGACAGTTTATTGATCAGTTGCGGGTGGATGGCGTTCTTCAACTCATTCACGGTTTTACGCATGGTGGAGATGAACGTGGTATTCCGAACTCGTTCGGCAATCCGGTTCAGCTCCGATTCAACTTCGGTCTGCACGGATGGCGTAGCATTCCGGTACTCGTCCGAACCGATGATTCTTGTATGAATCTGCTCCACGGATTCGAGCGCACTCTTCTGTTCGGATTGAACAATAAAATCCATTTTTTCACGCAGTTCTGCCATAGCGGGCTTGAACTTGTTGATTTTGCGGAAAATGTTCGGATCATTGGCCAGCTGTTCCACGGATCGGTATAGATCTGCGGCATCGCCAGATACGTAGTCGATGTTTAGCTCGTTGCTCCTGAGCCACTTCAGCCCTTCAACGAAAATCTTGGACTGGGAGCCGTTGAGGAAGGCGATAATCGGGTCGACCACGTCTTCTTTGAGGTCAAGCAACTTGTCGGAACCGTTTTGCGTTTCCGACAAGATGAAATCACCGAGCAGCCAATCCACGTTTTTTTCGGATGCGTAGGTAATTTTCTCAATGGGTTCATCGAGCTGTTGTATGAAGCCGAAGTTGGCATTGCGCGCACGCAATTGCTTCAGATTATCTGATTCCTGCTTGAGTTTTTCGGCTACGAATGTGGCCAAATCCGTAGGTATCGACGGCAAGTCCCCTGCGGTAAGACCAAAGAATTCCATGGCGAAATCACGTAGCTGAGAGACTTTCTTCGTATCGAATATGCGGGGCAACTCCACACGAATGGAGTCCTGCTTCCTTGTTTCTCGAAGTACGCGAGCAGCTTCGCTTCGTTGCACCAGCTTACCGTCAAGTGTCAACACGATTCTGTCGGAACCGTATAGATGCCCGATGCATGCGAGAGTGGCTGCATAAGGCCATCCGTAGGGACTCGCGCTATACGTATCAAGCACGCTCTTGACGGTCATGACGACACCCAGGTTTTTTCCACGACTTACGGTCGCGAATACGTCATCGGAAGGAATGTCAAGCTTGTCCTTGACCACATCCAGCCCTTCGAACGTGCCTGACTGGCGTTGAGCGGCGTTCATGATGATGCGTGCGAGATCGTTCTCTTCATAACGTTGCCCGCCGAGCATTGAGAAATTGGTATAGTAGCGGCCAATCAGCGTTCCAAGCCCCTCTGCCACATGTGCTTGGGCCTCAGTGGACTTCACCTCCACTTCCTCACCGTTGTAATCGAACTCTCCATTGGCCGCCGCCTTGGCAACGCGGGCGCGCAGCTCCGTATAGAGCCTCCCGTTGGCGACACTTTTACGAGAGATAATCTGCTGTCGCACTTCGGACTGGCTGTTCTTATCGGTACGCATGAGATATGTATAGGTCTTTATATACATGCGCAGATCATCAAGTAACGTTTTGTCGGACATATCCAGCAGCAGGGTAATGGTATCGCGCATGCCCATGCCCATACGAATGGCGTCCTCACGGTCCTGAGCGTTAACCGAAGTGACCACATTCAACCAAATAGACTGCTGGGTGGACTGCTGGACCCCATCTATCCGTAGGCCATAGTGGAAAGAAGCACGCTGTTCACCATAGGTAACAATCATCTTGCCAAGCACATCGCTCAACAGGATCCTCTTCAGTTCTTCGCTCTCCTTAGCGGTATCAATATCGGTGCCTTTGATTTCCTGCTCAATGTCCTGTTCCTCATTGGTCAGATAGTTGTAGGTGTCTCCCACACGCTGTACATAGGTATCATGTTCCAACGCTTCCAAGGCATGCTTGATGTTCTGTTCCAATGCCATTATGTCCGTATCGAACCGGTCGGTCAGCAGAATGCGCAGGTTATGCGGCGTGGCGGGAATGCCGTCAACATGCTTGATGAGCAACAACACCTTCAACAGGCGTACGCCCAATTCCCTCACATCGGGGTCAAGGTTCCTTTCGGCCTGGTTAATGCGGAAGTTCGAAGTCGATTGAATGGCGTCGGCAATGCCGTCATAGAGTCTGTCGAACGGCACCAGTTCGCCGACCGTCTCGTCTTTGCAGGAACGCAAGGCGCTGCTGATGGCGGACAACATGGAACGTTCACCCACGGACGCATGACGACCTGAGAACATGTTGTATCGGCTCATCTCACGCAACGCGTTCTGGAAAAGACCGAACTCATAGTTCACGAACGGGTAGGATGCGATGAAATCGTCTTTGTCGTACGCCTTGTTATTACTGAACTTCGAAGTCTCGCGAGTGAATTCGAACATGGTGCGCAGGTTCGCACTCTGCTCATTCCATAGCTCGTTCATTGCCGGCTCGTATTCGGGTTTCTTGTTCAACAAACGTTTCTGGATAACTTCCACCACATCGGCGCTGTTGAGCTTCAGCTTGATGGCGAATCGGCCTTGAATCTTCGAGAAGTCGTAGCTCTGCTGCTTGGTTCGGTCGCCGACGATGGTGTCCATGTCTTCCTGGGATGTGACCACCACCCATGCACGCCCGTTGGTCTTGACGGCAAGATCTTCAGCAATGGATTGCAGGGACAACATGAGCTCCCTGTTCTCACCGATAAACTGACCGACCTCGTCCACCAGAAAGAGGATGCGGCGATTCGGTTCCTGCTGAGACAGCCACGTATTCACGTCGTCAGCGAAATCGCTGACCGTCATCGTGTATGTGTCCTCATACCGTTGAATGATGCTGTCCTGGACGGGCTTGTCCGTCACCGCGGCATAGGCTTTGCAGATCTCGTCATCCCACAGCACGGCCTCATCACGGCCCTCACTCCATGACTTGCCGGCCTTTTGCTTAAACTGCTGCTTGAAATCGTCAAGATAACCGTTGCTTTCAAGATCGCGCTCAAACTTCGCGACGAACGGGTTTTTGCCGTAAAAACCACGTACCTCGTCGAACACGCGGACGAAAGCGTACATCAACGCGTCGGATGCGTTGGATTTGTCGGCCTTCTGGTCAATGTTGAATAGGATCGACGTGGCAGGTATCGTCAGGGCTTTCTCCAACTGCCCCGCAAGCATCTGATCATCCTGCTCTTCGGCCTTGCCTACAAAAGCGCGCACAGTCTGCCCGCGGTTCATGGAAGGCTCGCTACCTTTATCAACCAGTTCAGCCGGAACGTCTCCCAGAATATGCGACAGCATCTTCAGCAGGTGCGATTTACCGGAACCGAAGAAGCCGGAAATCCACGCACCGTTCTGCTCATGATTCATCGGATCGTTGTATGCGTCGAGGAACTTGGACAGATTACGGCAAATCTCCTCAGTAAGCACGTATTCATTGACCTCATCGTCGAGATTCTTCTCATCATTGGCCTTAATCACACCATTGATATTGCGATCAATATCCTTGCTAAACAGTTCTTTGAAGCTGATGCCGTTTTCCCCGTTCATCTGCATTCCCTTCTTCTTTGAATAACTGCGCTAGTCTTGCGTATGCTTCAGCTTGGACTGTCGAAACAGACCATTCGAACGCTACGCCTCCAATTGCACGCTCATTTCACGCAAGCTTCGCGCACGGTAATAATTGTCTCCCGGCAGACAACCGAACAATGACATGCTCGAACCAGAGGATGTGCTTCTTGTGAACGTGCCCGGGTAAAACAACACAAGCGGACGATCGTCGATACGCCCCTGCAACATGTTGAGCAAAGTGTGCGCGCGAATATACGGATAGACCTTGCCTATTCCGGTGATGAATACGATGTCGGCTCCGCCTTCGGCCTTAGCTTCTTCGTAATGTTTACGGATGGTATTAGGCAGCTGATCCGTATCGGCACCCATCACGTTGTCGAGCAGTCCCAAAAACTTATCCGCGTGAACGTTCGACGACATCTTCACATGGCGACGCTTCTCGTTCCGCAGCACGCGATCCAAAATGTGGCGGTCGTCAAGAATCTCCAGAGCGATGTCGTATAAATCCAACGTAAGCACCTGCGGAGCGAAATCGCCGTCATATTTCGGCGTCATCGTACGCAACTGATTCGCCAGTTGTTTGGTATGTTCGGCAACCTCGAGTTCCTGCACGGCGGGATAATCGTAGATATAATAGGGCTGTTCGCCCGCCAGACCACTGTTAGTTCTGAATGAACGTGATTCCATGATCTCACGTAGATGAGCGAACTCAGCATCAATATCACGGCATTCATCCGCGAATTCGATGCTGGTAATGGAATCAGTCATGTTCTCCTCCATTCGTGCTCACAGGGACGATTCGCGCATCGGAAGATACTCAAACGAACCCGGTCTCTTCATAAGAATATCCGTCAGAGAGCGGCTAAGCATGGAGGGAGCTACCGTGTCGGTGGTTTTATCAAGCATATGCGCCTCATGCATGGCCTTGAACAGGTTGGAACGTAGTTTTTTTGCCGTGCCATCGCTCAGGGTCTCCAATTCAGGATGCCATGAGGTTTTATTTGCGATGAACCGACCATAATCCTCGAAATCCAGATGCATGTTGCCGACAAGATAATGCTCCTTGAGCACCTCATTCGCGAATTCGCCGACAATCGCGTAATAGCGGCACATCGCGATCCACATAAGCATTTCGCGATCTGCTGTAGAGGAATCAGGTCCGCCTAGGTATGCGAGTTCCGCGAATGAGAGCGTGCTGAGCCGTCTAGTGGTTTCCGCTACGATGCGTTTATTTGCGGAAATCGTACGAACCGCAAGCACATTTTCCTCGACAGCTTGAGGTCGGATTGTTGCGATGGATTCGCCTACTTCGACTTGAGGGGAACGACCGGCCTCACTGTTCTCAATATGCTTCAAGTACATTTCAGCGAGAATACGACCTTGCTGGGCGAGCAATCCGCCAACAGTGAAGGAAAGCCGATATCTCTCCCCCTGCACCGTCTCCGCACCAAACGAACCCGCCATGCATTCCTCCCTGTCGAACACAAGAATACTTCAGCATACTCCGAGCCGGGTAAAATGAATACACGCGAGTACGCCGAAAGGAGCTTTTGACGTAAATAGCGTCTGCGACTGCCTTCCGACATATGGTTGCATATTGGTTTAGAAGCTAATTTGGCCTTCCGCTGTTTGGTATGGGTGAGACCTAGATAACTTTCTCTTTAGCTCTCCGTCTTCACTTTCCATATTCTCGACCATGTATCTGAAATCTCTACTCTTTTATTCTTTCTGAATACATAGAAGGCATTGGCAAAATACAAAACCGCGTATGCCAGCAGAATAACAGCGTCAGAAAAACTGGTGCTTTGCGACAGAATAGCGTCTCCACTCTGCGCTTCCGCACCAAGGAAATAGACGGTGTCTGTGATTGCATGCAGGAACATGGTGATCCAGATATCGCCTGTTCTCAGGTAGATAGCAGCGAACAGGAAGCCTACACCCGTTGCATAAATGACTTGGAACAATGTGGTGACGGGATTCGCTCCGGATAAAATATTAAAACCATGCCACAGTCCAAAAAGAAGACTGGTAAATACAACAACCGGTATAACCAATCGTTCGCGTTCCTTGCTTCTCATGACAAGGGAAATCGGAATGACTCGGAGCATGATCTCTTCGCAGATTCCGGGCTGCATTCCCATCAGTAGTGCCACGCCGGGATTTCCATAGCTTTCATGTTCCAGTATCTCTGAAATCAAATTGAATGCACCTATTGCCAGCACACTCCACCCGAGAAGAACAAACTCGCCAAATCTTCTTGCATTGAAGAAACCCTGCAAATCTTTTCTGAATATGAACCAATACAACAACAGAACGACTATGTGGGACACCATCGTAATCACTGTGGAAATTAGTCCCATATCTCCCATATATGCGCGATCCACTGAACCATAAACAACCATGGCCGCGACTCCACCAGCGATAGCTTCAATGAACGTTTCGACTATTCCCGCCAATGCCATGGCAGCAGCCGCTACAACCAACGCATGCGCAACAGGATGCGTTTCAGACCAATTGCATTGCATTTCTCTTCTCACAGGTCGCACCTCGCCTAAATTATTCTTCTGACCGCACTCATTTCAGCATTAATTTTGTCCAAAGTCATGTTGGCAATTCCATTTTCTTCTGCCACATCACTTAACTCCTAAAGTACTTTTTTGCATTTACACTGCTTCTATTCGATATCACATGAAATGTATAAACTGCACGCGTGCGAATATCTTATACCCCCTAATATTATCTTTGGAGCTGATCTTTGCACCGTTCAACACGCAAGGAAGTCTTGAAATCCTGATATGTTCCAGGACCTCCCTGATTCAGATTCGTGTATGAACGACAGTCGATCGGTCAACGGCCGCCCTCACCTGCAGCATGACTTCAGATGGCCGTCTACGCTGGATGCGGTAGGATAAATAAGGGGTTCCCGGGGGAATTTTGCCGGAAGCAACGCACGAGGAGCTTCCTGCCACGAAAAGAAGAAATGAGAGCGAAGCATGCCACTTGAAACCGACAGACTCATTCTGCGCCGATGGGAAGAAAGCGATGCGGAGGACCTATATACATACGCCAGCGATCCCGATGTGGGACCGATCGCCGGATGGCCCGCACATCAGTGTCTAGACGAGAGCCGGGACGTGATCAGGAATGTTCTTAACGGCAAAGAGGCTTATGCCGTCTGTCTGAAAGAAGACGGCAAAGCCATCGGCGCAATCGAGCTGAAGCTGAATGGCCATACCGATATGACCGACCAGGATGATGAATGCGAGATGGGCTACTGGCTTGGGAAACCCTTCTGGGGACGGGGCATCATGCCGGAAGCCGTGAAGGAAATGCTCCGCCATGCCTTCGAGGACTGCGGCATGCGCAAAGTGTGGATCGGCTACTACGAAGGCAACATCAAATCCAAGCGCGTCCAGGAAAAATGCGGATTCAAGTACCAGTGGAAAACGCAGGATGTGGATGTTCCGCTGATGCACGAAAAAAGGACAGGCAATGTGAGCCTGATGACAAGGGAAGATTGGCTTTCAGGAAAGTAAATCGGTATGGTGCCCTCGAACGTATCCGAGGGCACCATACGTTTCTGATTACCGGACTCCTATGCCTCTTCGCGGGCGTCTTCGACAAGCTGGCGAATCAGGTTCTCATCACGTTGGCGAATGACCGCCTGCCCGGTCTCGCCGGTCCACTCGTAGAAGCCCCGACCGGTTTTGGCCCCCAGATCGCCAGCCTGCACCTTGGCTTCCAGCAACGGGCTCGGCTCGGTGCCGTTGTCCATGTCTTTGAGCAGATAGGTGCTGACGTTGTAGAACGTATCCAATCCGCCCAGGTCGGCGCTGGCGACCGGTCCGACCAGATTCCAGCGGCGGCCGAGACTGTATTTCACCACGGTATCGATGGTTTCCGCGTCGGCGATGCCTTCGTTCATGATGTTGAACGCTTCGCGCAGTACGGCGAGTTGCAGGCGATTGTTCGTATATCCCTGACCATTGCAACCTCGCAATCCTTGAATTGTTCATACGGACATCATCGTCCGCCAACGTCTTGTAGCCTAAGCCGCGAATCTGAACGTTTCATAAGAGCCCGCCTTCGTAAAGGAAGAACGTCTTCGGCTTCCCATCCGCATCCACGTGGCGTTCGGCCCGTCTGAGAGCGATCTGCAGGCACGAAATCACGTATCGATTCGTCCCATTCGCGTCAAGGCCTTGTTCCGGTACACCAAATCCTCGCGAACCGTGAAGCCAAGCCTCTCCCGGAAGGCATTTGCGAATGGTTCGTATGGCCCGCGAATCATCAGGTCTTCGTACGGGTCCGGATGAGTATGCTGAAGTCAAGTCCGCCAGAGATACCGCGAGAGAGGCATTATGGGAACGGTTGCAAGACAAGTGGTGTTTGGTGTGTGCATGGTGTTGGCTTTCGCATGCGTCTGCTATGCATGGGCTGTATTCAAAACGCATTCCGGCACCAACTTCTGGATGGTCTGGGTCGTGTTCGCGGTGTTGTTCGAAGCGCTCGGGGGCGGTTTCCTGTTCCACTGGTGGGACGCGATGCCCCGTCTGATCCGTGGCATTCTCGTGGCGCTCATCTGCATCGCGGTGGTGGCGTTCGGAACGGTCGAAGGCTGCATAGTCAGCAAAATGAGTGCGCAGGGCAAACCCGGTCTGGATTATGTGATCGTACTCGGTGCGCAAGTGCATAGGGCCAGACCGAGCCGCGTACTGAAGTTCCGACTTGACAAGGCAATCGAATATCTGAACGACAATCCGAAGACCATCTGCATTGTTTCCGGCGGGCAGGGATCGAACGAACCGTTCCCGGAAGCCCAAGGCATGGCCGACTATCTCAAGACGAACGGCATTGCCGAATCCCGTATCGTGGAGGAATCCAAGTCGAAGACCACCGAAGAGAACATCATCAACAGCAAAAAGCTGATTGCCGACGAAAACGCTTCAGTGGGCATCATCACCAACGACTTCCACGTATTCCGGGCACTGCAGATTGCACGGAAGAACGGTCTTGACGATGCGCAAGGCATTGCCGCCGGTTCTCCGCCGGACATGCTCGTCAACAACATGGTCCGCGAGTTCTTCGCCGAAATCAAATTCCTGCTGTAGCACGCTGAATTAAGGCCTTGCTCAGAGGCGGGTCATGCCGGATGCCGAAAAAGCGTGACGGCGCGTCATCAGTAGTCGATGCCGTTCACCATGGCCTGCTCCAGCCAATGTTCCGCCACGATCGGAATGCCGTAATCGCGGGCCTTGCGCGCTTTGGTCGATTCGGAATAGGGGTCGGCGGCGACCACGAGCCTCACCTGTTTGGTGACGGATGGTCTGACTTCAAGCCCCATGCTCTCCAGCTCGGCCTCCCAGTCGGATCGCCGCTGACGCATCGATCCGGTGAGCACGATTTTGTCGCCTACGTGCAGGCGAAAATCCTTCGGCAACGGCGGATTGAAACCGGTCGCATCGTCGGCACCGATTGCCGATGCGCCGCCGATCATGCATTGCAGATTGTTTTCGACGTGACTACGGCGAGGCAACCATTCCCGTCGTTCAAGAGACTTGAGTTCCGGCCAGTGCTCCCCTGCCTCTTCGGCGGCATCCAGTCGGCGTCGCCAGCCACTCCATTCCGGATCGGCGTCCATAAGTCTGCCAAGCAACAACGCCGTGGCGTGCGCGTCACTCAAGGCACTGTGCGCGTCCTCGTTGTCGATGCCGAATTCACGGCAACAATCGGCAAGACTGCCGACACCGATCAAGGATCGCGACAGTTTCATGGTGCACAGCATGGTATGCGAGTTCACAGGAATATCGGCACCCAAACGCCGATATTCCGACAATAGGAATTTCGAGTCGAACGCCACATTATGTGCCACGAATACACGCCCCGCAAGCAGGTCACGTAGTTCGCGCGCGATGCCTTCGAATTCCGGCGCATGAATGAGTTCGACGGCGCTGATGTGGTGAATCCACTGCGCGCCAATGTCACGATGCACGCGAATCAGCGTCTCATGCTCGTCTTCAAGAGTGCCGTCCGGTGCCACGTGCACCAGGCCTATTTCTATGGCTCTATCGCCGCGTGCCGGATTCAGTCCGGTGGTCTCGAAGTCAACGACCGCATATCCTTTGGAATTCACGTACGTAAGTATAGGAAAAAGGCTGGAACCCATTCGGATTCCAGCCTTTCACAATGCTTGATTCAGTGAATCAGACTCACTCGGCATCCTTGTCGGCGGCGAGTTCGTCGGCCACGGCGGCGGCAGCGGAAGCGGCCTCGACGCTTTCGGCCTCTTCGTCCTCAGCTGCTTCGCCGAGGAAGGCGCTCAGGTCGAGGGTTTCACCGTCGGACTTGAAGGTCACGGCACGCATGCCGGCAAGCAGGCCCTTGGAACGGCCGACTTCCTGCACGGCGGAGCCGAGCTGGCCATTACGCATGATAGCCTGGATGAAAGCGTTCGGATCCATACCGTACTGCTGGGCGATGGAGGCGAGGAAGTTGAACACGTCGGCCTGGGAGACCTTGACGTCCATCTTCTCAGCGAGCACGTCGAGCACCATCTGGTCGCGCAGTTCCTTCTCGACGGTCTCTTCGGCTTCGGCCTTCTGCTCCTTGGTGGCCTTGTCCGGGTCGGCGGTCACGTTCTTGAGCTGCTGCTCGACCATTTCGGCCTTGACGCCCTTCGGCACCGGAATCTCCAGACCCTCTTCGAGCTTGGCGATGAAGGCATCGCGGGCGGCGGTGGCCTGACGGCCTTCGGCATCCTGGGAGGCGGCCTTCTTGAGGTCTTCCTTCAGCTCGTCAAGGGTGTCGAACTCGGAGGCTTCGGATGCGAAATCGTCGTCGAGTTCCGGGAGCTCCTCGGTCTTGACGGAGTTGACCTTGACCTTGATCTGGGCCTTTTCGCCCTCGTGCTCGCCTGCTTCGAGGGTGCCTTCGAAGGTGGTCTCCTCGCCGGCGGACAGGCCTTCGAGAGCCTCGTCCAGACCGTCGAGCATGGTGCCGGAGCCGAGCTCGTAGCTCACGCCCTCCTGGGAATCGACGGATTCGCCGTCGATTTCGGCGTTCAGGTCGATGTTGGCATAGTCACCCTTGGCGGCCGGGCGATCCACACCCACGAGGGTGCCGAAGCGCTGACGCAGGGCTTCCAGACGGTTGTTGATGTCTTCATCGGTGATTTCGGCCTTCTCGACCTCGATCTCCATGCCGTCCACTTCCGGCAGCTCGATGTCCGGGCGACGCTCGACGGTGGCCACGAACTTCAGCTTGGTCTCATCCTTGGCGGATTCCGGAACTTCCTGAACGTCGATCTCCGGCTGGGCCATCGGGTGGATCTTCTTGGTTTCGAGAGCCTTGGAATACAGCTCCGGCACGCCATTGTTCACGGCTTCGCCAGCGACGGCACCAAAGCCGATGCGCTGATCGATGATCTTGCCGGGCACGTGACCCTTACGGAAGCCAGGCACGTTGACCTGCTTGGCGATTTCCTTGCGAGCCTCGTCGAGATACGGGTTGAACTCCTCCGGATCGACGGTGACGGTGAGCTTCACCTTGGTCGGCTCAAGATTCCTGACGCTGATTTTCACGCTTGCGCTCCTGAAAAATACGGTTCTTCAACAGTTCTGCCGTTAGGCAACCTCTACATGATAGCGCGACTTACGGACTCTGCGATAAGCGACACCTGCCAATCGCGCGCGCCCTGCTCCTTAAGGAATCCGGCAACGTCGCGCTTTTGTGGTTCGTCCGTCCAGCATAGATTGCGCAAGTACTGCGGTTTGATGATGATCTCCGCGGGCGTACGCGTATCGACCGCGATCTGCTGCACCACTTTGCGTGCCTTCTCCAGCGTGCGCAATCGCTCCGGATAACGATCTTTCCAATACCGTATCGATCGCGGTGCGTGCGTCTGCGATTCGTCGTTGTTCGGTTGCGAGCTCGGCATGGTCGGCCATTCGCTTCTCGGCATGTCGAGCGCCTGCTGGATGACCGACTTCCAAAGACTCGGCTTCACCTTACGCTGGATGGGGGCATACCGTTCGAACATCTTCTCCTGCGCGGCGTCGGACTGAATGCGCACACGTTCGTTGATGGAACGGATGGCACGGAACTGCGCCGCATTGTGAGGCTTACGTTTCGCCGCCTCAATGATTGAGAAATCGGACAGCAGCAGAGCCGGAGCGATATCGAAACGCCGGGCCAATTCGTCGCGTTTCTCCCATAGGGCCTTCGCCACGGCAAGCGCCTGCCGGTCCTTGGCGATTTCCGTGATGCGGGAGATGCGCAGCCACGGTACCGGATGTTCCTTGCGCGGCCCCATCCCCTCGTGCAGCGCGTATGCAAACTCCTCTTCGGCCCAATCCCTTTTGCCCTGCCTCTTCAATTCGGTTCGCATACGCTGTTCGAGCTCGATCAGCAATTCCACATCCAAGGCGGCGTAATTGCGCCAGTCGCGTGGCAACGGCCGGTACGACCAGTCGGCTGCGGAATGTTCCTTCGCCAATGTCAATCCCAGAAAATGTTCGGTAACTGCCGCCAAGCCAAAACGGTGCATGCCAAGCAGACGCGCCGCGATCTCCGTGTCGAACAGATGATGCGGCTCCATGCCGAGGTCCGCGAATCCTGGAAGGTCCTGCAGGGAATCATGCAGAATCCACGTGGCGTCGCCTACGGCGCGATTGAAATCGTTCCAGTCGGCCCCCGCTTGCGCCAATGCCTGCGGATCGAGCAGGCCGATGCCCGCACCGGTACGCTTGAACTGCACCAACCAATCCTCATGCCCGTAACGGTATCCGGAGGCACGTTCCGCGTCAGCGGCCAAAGAGCCTGTTCCGGCCGCCAGAAGATCGCAGTAATCGCGGAAGGCCGGCAACGTATCAATCACATCGGGTACGCCCTCACGCGGCTCGGACTGCAGCCTCGGCTCGTCAATCAACGGGAACACCTTCCTCGGATTACGTCATGGTTCGGAGGAACCAGGCCCACGATTCAACCTGAGCGCCGGCATCAAGACCCCCATCGGCATAGTCTAATGGAGTCCAAGACACACGAAGTTCGCAGCCCATGGACGGCACACCGCTCATCGATCCGAAGGTGGTGTTCCTGGTAACCGTGACGGTGCCGGAAACATTCTCCGCACCGGCTTCGTCCAGATGTTCGAGCATGGAATCCCAATACATCGACGGCGTGAGGCAATCCTCCCGCTCATTGGGCAATGGCAAAGACGCAAACGCGACGCAACGCCAATGGGAATGCCAATCGTCAAGGCAATCGTGCGAATACAGCACCATGATCCAGCCGTCCGCCGTCGCGCAACGGTTCCCGGCCATGGCGCAATCATTGCGGAAATAGGATTTTTCGTCGCGATACGAGCTGCTCTCCAATGCCACGCCGACGCCAAAATCGGCCATGGCGCAAGGTATCGGAATCTCACGATAGGCCACGCCGTTCACTCGCCGCATATTGCGCACGGAAAGAACGGCATCCCACACGACATCGGGCACGCCGAGAGGTCTGTTCATCGGCATGTCGGCGGCATGGTTTTCCCTGTTGTCGGCACGCGCTGCAGTGGGCGTGCCCAAAGGGAAAGCATAAATGTCCGCCATGATTCAAGGCTAAGGCAGACATCATGCGATTCATGGTATTTCGGGGTATTTCACTTCGCGTCGAATGTGAAGATTTGCAATCCCCACCGTTCCGAGTCGGGTTCGCCGACGACTTCCGCCTGCGAAACCCCGGGCAAGACCTTAATATACGACGAATCCATGGGAGCGGAACTGGTCCATGACACGCTGCTTCATGGCCGCCGACGGACCCTTCTGATCTTCCAACGGGTACGGGATGCGCAGCTCATGCCACTTCGGGCGGCCGAGCTGGTGGAATGGAAGCACATCGATATGCTCCACCGCATCGCCGAACGTTTCGCAGATCCTCGCCACGTTCTCGACGTTCTCCTCCGCGGAGGTGAGATCCGGCACAAGCACGAACCGTATCCAGATCTTCTTGCCCGCCTTGGCGAGGCGCTGTCCGAAATCGATGGTGGGCTGCAGCACTCCCCCGGTCACGATACGGTAGGTTTCCTCATCACCGGACTTCACGTCAAGCAGACACAGGTCGATATCATCGATCATTTCGTCCGTATAGTTTCTGTTGAGGAAGCCGGAAGTGTCGAGGCAGGTGTGCACGCCCATTTCCTTGGACACTCGGAACACGCGGGACACGAATGCCGGTTGCATCATCGACTCGCCCCCCGAGAAGGTGATGCCGCCACCGGTGGCCTTGAACAGGTCGGCATAGCGGTCGATCTTTTTGATCATCGCTTCCAGGTAGACGGGCTTGCCGTCGCGCATCTTCCAGGTGTCGGGATTCTGGCAGTACTGGCAACGCAGCGGACAGCCACTCATGAACACCGTCATGCGTGTACCTGGCCCGTCGACGGACGTGTTGATGTCCCAGGAATGCACGAAACCGATGTCACCGCTTTTCAGCGCATTGATGCGGTCCCGTCGATCCATGCCGATCGGCGATTCGAAGCCGGACAGGCCTCCCATCAGCGTCTGGCTGGCGTAGGCTTTCGAGCCTTTGAGCATGTGCCTGGTGGTGGTGCGGAACTGTGCGATCTCAGACATCGATGTCCCTTTCATTTATTCCGAAGTCCCCCTATCCGGGAAACAAAACGCAAGGGGCGAAGCCTTTCAAGCACCGCCCCTTGCCGTATTACCGCTTCACGCGGCGCTCATCCGTCCTAGTCGACGACGGCGCCCTGGTGGAACGTACGGGAGATCACGTCGAGCTGCTGCTCCTTGGTGAGCTTGACGAAGTTCACCGCGTAGCCGGAGACACGCACGGTCAGGTGCGGGTACTTCTCCGGGTGCTCGACGGCATCCTCGAGCTGCTCCTTGCGCAGCACGTTGATGTTGGCGTGGTACAGGCCGTGGCCGTTGCCGGCGTCAAGGATGCCTACGAGGTTGCCGATACGTTCGTCCTCGTCGCGGCCCAGACCATCAGGGGTGATGGTGTTGGTCAGCGAGATGCCGTCAAGAGCGTCGTTGTAGTCGATCTTGCCGACGGAGAACATGGACGGCAGCATGCCGTGGGAATCCATGCCGTTCTCTGGGTTGGCGCCCGGAGCGTACGGGGTGCCCTTCTTGTGACCGGACGGGAAGGCGCCGGTGGCCTTGCCGTACTCCACGTTGGAGGTGATGGTCAGGATGGACTGGGTCGGGACGGCACCACGGTACACCGGCAGGCGCTTGACCTGGCCCATGACGGTGGAGACGACCCACTTGGCGATGTCGTCGGCACGGTCATCGTCGTTGCCGTACAGCGGGAACTCGCCTTCGGTACGGTATCCGACGATCAGATCGTCATCGGCGCCTTCGACGTATTCGTCCTCGTGACCCGGGGTGGTCTTGGCATCCTTGTTGTAGATTGGGTAGACCTTGGCGTACTTGCAAGCGGACAGGGAGTCGGCTGCGATCGACAGGCCGGACATGCCGCAACCCAGGGTGCGGTACACCTCCTTGTCGTGCAGAGCCATCTCGATGGACTCGTATGCATACTTATCGTGCATGTAATGGATGATGTTCAGAGCCATCACATAGGTCTCGGACAGCCATTCCAGAGCCTTCTCGTAGTTGGCCTTGACCTTCTCGTAGTCCAGGGTGCCGTCGGCTTCCGGAGCGATCGGTTCGATCACGCCCTTGTCGATGACCTGCATGCCGGTCATCTCGTCGCGGCCGCCGTTGATGGCGTACAGCAGGGCCTTGGCGGAGTTCACGCGAGCCGCGAAGAACTGCATCTGCTTGCCTACGCGCATCGGGGAGACGCAGCATGCGATTGCGGCGTCATCGCCCCAGTGGCCGCGGATTTCCTTATCGGACTCGTACTGGATTGCCGAGGTGTCGATGGAGATCTTGGCGCAGAAGCGCTTGTAGGCTTCCGGCAGCTTCGGATCCCAGAAGATGGTGATGTTCGGCTCCGGGCCAGGTCCAAGGTGCTCAAGGGTCAGGGTGTTGAGCAGACGGAACGAGGTCTTGGTGACCAGGGTGCGGCCGTCGTCGCCGAAGCCCGCATCGGACCAAGTCGCCCAGTACGGATCGCCGGAGAAGATCGCATCATAGTCCTGGGTACGCAGGAAGCGCACGATACGCAGCTTCATGACCAGGTTGTCGATGATCTCCTGAGCGTCGACCTCGGTAATCTTGCCGGCCTTCAGATCGCGCTCGAAGTATACATCGAAGAAGGTGGATACGCGGCCGAACGACATTGCGGCGCCGTCCTGGCTCTTGACGGAGGCGAGGTAACCCATGTAGGTCCACTGCACGGCCTCCTGGGCGGTCTGTGCCGGGCGGCTCAGGTCGAGGCCATACTCCTTGCCGAGGTTGATCAGCTGCTTCAGGGCCTTGATCTGTTCGTCGTGCTCTTCACGGAAGCGAATCCAGTGCTCGATCTCCGGCTCGGTGAAGTCGTTGCGATACGGCACGGAATCCTTGTCGCGCTGCTTGAACTTGATCAGGGTGTTCACGCCATACAGGGCCACGCGGCGGTAATCGCCGATGATACGGCCACGGCCGTAGGCATCCGGCAGACCGGTGAGGATCTTGTTGTGACGAGCGACCTTGATCTGCTTGGTGTACACGCCGAAGACACCGTCATTATGGGTCTTGCGGTACTTGGTGAAGATCTTCTTGATCTCCGGATCCGGCTCCTTGCCGGCCTCACGAATGGCCTGTTCAACCATGCGCCAGCCGCCGTTCGGCATCATGGCGCGCTTGCACGGCACATCGGTCTGCACGCCGACAACCACATTGTCGACTTCCGGGGAGTCGATGTATCCGGCCGGGAAGGAATCAATGCCTGCCGGGGTATGGGTATCCACGTCATAGACGCGCTGCTTGCGCTCTACGGCCAGATAGTTATCGTCAAGATACTTCCACAGATGCTTGGTCTTGTCGGTGGCGTCGGCCAGGAAGGACTCGTCACCCTCGTACGGCGTGTAGTTCTTCTGGATGAAGTCACGAACATCGATGTCCTTCTGCCAGTTGCCCTCGGTGAAGCCGTCCCAGGCCTTGGCCTCAAGCTCCTCCTGGGAGACCGCCGTTGCATCAACTGCTGCCATTTCCACTCCTTCTGGGTGTAGGGTTGGCGACGCATCGTTACGTCGTCGCTAATTCAAAATTCTATCGGTCCTCACCTGAGAACTGGCTGATATTCAAGCCGAATAAAAGTGATTTATTTCACATATCCAAGGTGTTGCTCAATGCCAAGTGTTTCCAATGCCTCCTGCAAGGCGGACGGATGAAAGCCACTCCATCCGCGCTCCAGAGGATCCGTTGCATGTTCCATGAACTTCGCTTACTTGGAAAATCACAGATTGCGGGCCAGCAGACGGGCCACGTTTTCAGCGGTACGGGCCAGGTTGTCCGCCGCATGGTCGACGGCGTCGCGCATGGTGGAGACGCCTGGCATGATGCCGAAAATCGCGTCGATGCCCAGGTCATACAGCTGATCGATACCTTCCCCGATGCTGCCGGCCAGCGCCACCACCGTGCAATCCGGCGACGCCTGCTTGACCGCGCGGGCCACACCCATCGGCGTTTTGCCGTATTGCGTCTGAAAGTCGATGCCTCCTTCGCCGGTGAAGCAATAGTCCGCCCCTGCGGCCAGCCCCGCCAATCCGGTCGCCTCGATCATCAGGTCAACGCCGGATCTCATGCTTGCTTCGGTGAAGGCCAGGAATCCCGCGCCAAGGCCACCGGCCGCACCCGCACCCGGCACGGTCTCCACCTCGCGACCCAGCTGCTTGCGGATCACCGCAGCATAATGGGCCAGCGCGTCGTCCAACCGCTCGACCATGTCGGGAGTCGCACCTTTCTGAGGGCCGAACACGGCCGATGCACCGCGCACGCCAGTCAACGGATTGGTCACGTCCGAAGCCAGACGGATGCGCACGTCGGCAAGCCTTGGATCAAGACCGGAGACATCCACTTCAGAGAGTTCGGCCAGCGCCGCACCGCCAAACGGCAATGGCGCGCCGTTGTCGTCCAGCAGCCGTACGCCCAGTGCCTGTGCCATGCCCGCCCCGCCATCGTTCGTAGCCGAACCTCCCAGTCCCACGATGATGTCGCTTACGCCCTGCTCCAGCGCATCCTTGATCAGTTCACCAGTGCCGTAGGTGGTGGCGATCAGCGGATTGCGCGTGGTCTCGTCGATGTATTGGATGCCGCTTGCCGCGGCCATTTCGATGACCGCAGTGCGGCCGTCACCGAGAATGCCGTATTCCGCATTCGTCGGATGACCGAGAGGATCGGTGACCAATACGCGCATGATGCGCCCGCCGGTGGCATCCACCAGCGATTGAACGGTGCCTTCGCCGCCATCCGCCATGGGGATGCTGACGCATTCGGCTTCGGGCAGCACCCTGAGAATGCCGGATTCGATGGATTGCGCCGCTTCTCGCGCGGTAAGGGAGCCCTTGAATGAGTCCGGGGCGATGACGATTTTCATGGGAATCCTTTCGGGGAGGAATATGAATGATTAGGTTATCGGACAAGCGTTAGAACACGATGTTCAGTGCCACGGCCACAACCGTCATGGTCAGGCCGACCAAGGCTTCGAAGGGCAGCACGCCCAGTCTTTCGCCGATGGACATGTTCATTGATTTGGCGGAGACGTGGAAGTAGTTGCCGTGCGGCAACGCGTCAATCACCGTGGCACCGGCCTGCATGGTGACCGCGGCGGCCACCGGCGTAGTGCCGAAGGCGAGAATCGTCTCACCGAAGGAGCTCGCGCCGAGAATCACACCGGTAGAGGTGGATGCGGTGGCGGCGGCCATCAGGATGCCGGCGATCGGTGCGAGCAGGGCGCCGGGTACACCGGCGGCGGTAATCAAGCGCACGATCTGGTCGGGAAGGTCGGAGCTGGTGATAAGACCACCGAGAGCGCCAGCGCCGATCAGAATCATGACCACATCGATCATGCGTGCAATGCCGGCTTTGGTGTAATCGAGGATGCGCCGCCCCTGCCCCATGGCCAGCAGTCCCACGATGGCCGCAAACGGGAGAATGTACATCGCGTCGACCTGGAACATGGTGAGCGCCTTGATGCCCAGCACCGAACCCAGCGGATTGATGAGCAGTAGCACGACGGCGATTGCGGGCGCGACCATGGCCCTGCCGATGGAGGGCAATTCGCGAGAGGCCTTGCCACCGCTCTTCGCGCTTGCGTTCTCACCGCCGTTCAGATCGTCCATGGTAACGACCTGGCCACGATGCTGTACCAGCGTAGCCAGCAACATCGCCATGCCCAGGCCGAACAACGCCGGAATGAAGCTGGAGACCATCACTGCGGAAGGCTGGATGTCGAAGCCGGAAGCCGCAGCGATGGTGTTAGGATTCGGGGAGATGATGTTGCCGGCCTTGCCGCCACCGGAGAGCGCCACAAGCAGCGCCAATTTGGACACGTGCATCTTCGAGCCGACTTCAATGGCGATGGGCGCGACGATCAGCACCGCCACGGGAATGAACACACCCACGGCACAGATGACCATCGTGGCGAGCGCCAACGCGAAAATCGCAAGTTTCTCACCGAAGGTGACCACGATGGTCTGGGCGATGCGATTGGCCGCACCGGATTCCATCATCACCCCGGCCAACACGCCCGCAGCAAGTACACGCACCACCGTGCCCATCACGCTTTGTGTTCCAGAGACTACGATGTCAACGGTCTGCGACAGTGTGGCACCGCCGATGACACATCCGACCACGGCACCGAGCATCAGCGCGTAGGTGGTGTTGAGCTTACGCAGAATCAGACCGATGGCGAGCGCCAAACCAAGTAGCGCCGCCCACCAATGCAATGAAATGTCCACTTTGACACCTTTCGTAACGATGGATACGAAATCTTTTCGCTGCATTCATTATCCGTCGGGCACCCATGCAAAACCATGTGCCTTGCCCCAGGAACATTCCCCCTGTTCTACCGAAAGAAATGGTACGTGTACTATTTGTGTATGGAAATCGATCCGAATATCGCCACCGACATCGTGACGCATCTCAAGGATGCGCTGCGCCACGAAATCAACTTCTTCAATACCAGCGGCATCATCATCGCCAGCACCGACCCCACACGCATCGGTTCCGGGCATGACGGTGCGCGACTGGCCATCGCCAGCAAGCAAACCGTGTGCGTGGATGACGAGCATCGATTCGCCGGCGCCCGGAACGGCATCAACGTGCCGGTGCAGTTCGACGGCGAGCCGGTAGCGGTGATCGGCATTACCGGCGAGCGCGATGAGGTTGAACCTTTCGGCACCGTATTGCAGAAAATGACCGAGATACTGATCCGCGAGCATCTCGACCAGTTGGCCCGGTTCAATCGACGGACCATGCGTGATTCGCTGATCACGGCATTGGCCTACGGCAGCGGGAATGTTGCGGACAACGAACGTCTCGCGGCCATGTTGGGCATCGATCTTGATCTGCCGTGCATGATCGCATCGATACGCGGCGTTAACCCTCACGACCTGCTGACGTATCAGGAACGAATCGTCTCCGCATTGGATCGGCAGGTCGAGGGCCGTCCTGACGTATTGGCCACGCTGACTCCGCAGGAATGTCTGCTAGTTATCGTCGGTTCCGATGACGAGACCGCCGAATCCACCATCCGAGCCACGGAATCGCTGATTTCGTCGTTCACCGGGCATGCCACGCACTGTGGTGTCGGCGGCAGGGCATCCACCATGCATGATTGTCGGCGTAGCTACGATCAGGCCGTGGCCGCGCTGCGCTGGGGCATCACGGCCCATGCTTCGCCACTGCCGGCATCCGATGAACGTGATAATGCCTCGCCCCGTACACGGATCGCATCAACGGAGCTTCAACATTGCGATGACGAAAACACGAGTCTCTCGACTTTCACCCGATACGAGGACCTCGACTTGGGGCTCATAGTTCCCGTAATTCCTCCGGAACAGGCGCAGGCGCTAACGCGATTGGTGTTCGGCGGGCTGGACGATGGCGTGATCGACGCATACGAGATTACGTTCGATGCCTACACACGGCATAACGGCAGCATTAGCGCCGCCGCCAAGGAGCTGTTCCTCCACAAAAACACGATGCAGAACCATCTGAACCGCATCGCCGCCATCACCGGTTACAATCCGCGCAATCTCAACGATCACACCATTCTGGCGCTGGCATTTCTTCTGCGTAGGCACAACAGCCGTTGTCTACGCTGAACGGGGCAGGACTGGACGAATCGGATCAGACCGAATCGGGCCGGTCGTCAGTGGAATCCTTCGAATCCTCCGACCAGCGCTTCCATTCGCGGTCCTGCTCTTCCCATTTGAGATTGCGCTCCTGCACGATCTTCCATGCGTCAAGCGCATCCTCACGGGTTTTGTATGGGCCCATGCGATGGCTGGCCGGAGAGACCATGCCCAGCTCAGGCTGCTCGGTCACCGTGTTAAAGTACCACTGCTTTTCCATATCCATACTCCTTGACTCGCTTTGCCGTCTACTCACGGAAGGCGTTGGTGATTGGCAACCGGCGATCGCGTCCGAATGCGAGTGCGGTGACCTTCGGCCCCAACGGATACTGGCGACGCTTCCATTCGGCACGGTCCACCAAGCGCATCACCGTGTCGACGGTGGCTTCGTCGAAGCCATCGGCCAGCAGGTCGGCGCGACCGTGCGCATGCTCGATGTACATGGCGAGCACCTGATCGAGCAACGCATATTCAGGAAGCGAATCGGAATCCTTCTGACCTGGGCGCAGTTCGGCGCTCGGCGCCTTCTCGATCGAATTGACGGGAATCATCACGCCGTCGGGCAACGGAACGCCAGCCGAACCGGATTCATTACCGACGATATGCAGCCCGCCGATACCCATGCCTGCGGCGGCCGCCTTGTTACGCCAACGGGAAATCTCCCAGACGCGCGTCTTGAGCAGATCCTTGATCGGGGCATAGCCGCCGACCGCATCACCGTAGATCGTGGAATAGCCGCAGGCGAGTTCAGATTTGTTCCCGGTGGCCACCGCAAGCAGACCCTTGGAATTCGAATAGGCCATCACGATCACGCCACGGATGCGGGCCTGCAGGTTTTCAGCCGCCACGCCTTCCAGATCAAGCTGCTTCTGATAGGCCACGAACAGCGGTTCGATGGGCTGGATGTCGTAATGCGCGCCGATGTTGTTCGCCAGATCGGCCGCATCGTCCTTGGAACCATCGGATGAGTACATGCTCGGCATGGAAATGCCGTACACGTTGTTGCCGCCGACCGCGTCGGCCGCCATGGCCGCCACCAGAGCGGAGTCGATGCCGCCGGACAGACCGAGGCACACACCCTTGAAATGGTTCTTGGCCATGTAGTCCTTCAATCCCAATACGCACGCAGTGTACACCTCTTCGTCGGGATCGGGTTTGTCCGCGATGACGCCAACGCTCTGGCGTTCGGCGGTGGTATCGAGGTCGAAGAGCGCCAGGTCCTCCATGAACATAGGCGAGCGCTGCAGCAACGTGCCGTCGGCATCGACGGTGAAGCTGCCGCCATCGAACACGAGATCGTCCTGTCCTCCGACCTGGTTGAGGTAGATCATCGGCGCGTTTACCTCGGCCGCACGCCGCACCGCCAAGTCGAAGCGAGTGTCGGTTTTGCCCTCCTCATACGGCGAACCGTTCATGGTCAGCAACAGGTCGATGTCCTGTTTGGCGAGTTCGGCGACCGGGCCGCCATCCTGCCAGATATCCTCGCAGATGGCCACGCCGATACGCGCACCGTCCACGTCGAGCACCATGGACTTGTTGCCCGGGCTGAAGATGCGGAATTCGTCGAATACACCGTAGTTGGGCAGGAAGTGTTTGTCATAGCCGGCCCAGACCACGCCATCGTGCAGTACGACGAGTCGGTTGCGTGGTTTGGAGTTCTCACGGTCGGTGCCCACGGTGCCGACCACCACGAACAGGTCATCGAGCCCGTCTGCGGCGAGTTCGGTGGCAAGCCAGTTGGCTTTGTCCCATGCGGCCTTGCGGAAGGTGCCGCGGAGGGCCAGATCCTCGATCGGATAGCCGGTCAGGGTCATTTCCGGGAACACGACCACCTTGGCGCGCTGCGCTGCGGCCAGATGCGCGTAGTGCATGACCTTGTCGGCGTTGGCGTCAAGGTCTCCTACGCAGGTGTCGATTTGAGCGAGGGCGAAACGAATGTCAGTCATACTTGCCTAGTCTATTGCGCTGTGCGTATCGTCCACGCGAACGGCGCGCATATGGCATGAAAAACCACATGCGCGCCGTTCGTCCGCACCATTTCACCCAGCTCGTCATCATGCGAGCTCGTTCAACACGGTAAGCGCCGCGTTGGCATAGAATTCCACACCGGCCTGCAACGATTCGTCGAGACCCACGAAGTTCGGACTGTGCCAATCCGGGCATCCCGCTTCGCCGTTGGATCCGATGAAGGCGAATACCGGCAGCGTGACCTTGCCGTATTCGCAGAAATCCTCCCCCGCCATCGAAGGACGGATCGGCTCGAGTTGGGCGTATTCGCGCACATCGTCCGCAACGGCCTTGGACAGCCCTTCGTCGGAAACAAGAGGATCCTGGAAATCATCCCAATCGATGTCGGCGGTGATACCGTACCCTGCCGCGATGGCGTTGACCTGTTCCGCGAAACGACGGCCGACCATCTCGCCATCGGACTTGTGGAAGTATCGTACGGTACCTTGGAAGCTGGCCTTATCGGGCACCACGTTCCACACGTGGCCGCCGTGCAGTTCGGTGATCGACAGTACGAGCGGGTGGAATGGCGAGACGTTGCGGCTCACGATGGTCTGCAATGCCAGAATCATCGTGGCGAGCGCCTCGATCGGGCCGGTGCCCTTGTGCGGGTAGCCGGCGTGTGTTCCGGTGGCGTGCAGGGTCACGTGGAATTTCACGCAGCCCGCCATCATCGGTTCGGGGCCGATGGCCACCTGTCCCGGCGCATAGTTCGGATTGTTATGCGCGCCGATGGCCGCCGAGACATCGCTCAGCAGTCCGGCGTCAATCATGGCACGGGCACCGGTTCCCGTCTCTTCGGAAGGCTGAAACAGCAGTTTGACGGAACCCTTGATCTGCTTGCGATGCTTGGCGAGCCAGAATGCGGCGCCAAGAAGATACGACATATGCAGGTCGTGCCCGCATCCATGCATCACGCCGTCGTTCACGGATGCGAACGGCAGGCCGGTATCCTCCTGAATCGGCAGACCGTCGATATCGGCGCGCAGGGCGATGCGCGGACCGGGTTCGACGCCGCGTATCAGGGCGACGACGCCTGATTCCAGAGGATTGTTCAGGATTTCGATGTCATGTGCCCGGAGCAGCTTCTCAATGTAGGCACTGGTCTCATACTCCTTGAAACTGCGCTCGGGGTGGGCGTGCAGATGATGTCGGATTGCTATCAGTTCCGGCGTGATTTCGATGTGTTCGGTCATTTTCCCGCGAACTCCTTGTCTTCTTCCGCGCGACAGACGGCGTCAACGCTTCAGCAGGTGCCTGGCGATGGAATTGGCGATGCCCTGCACAACCTGCACAAGCACAATCATAATGATGACCGCGGTCCATGTGACGGTTTGGTCGAATTTCTGGTAGCCATAGGCGATGGCGAAATTGCCCAAGCCGCCACCGCCGATGTAGCCCGCCATCGCAGACATGTCAAGAACGCCGATGAACAGGAACGCATAGGCGAGAATCAGCGGCGCCAACGCTTCCGGAATCAGCACGGTACGTACGATGGTCGGTTTCGAGGCGCCCATGGAACGGGCCGCCTCGATGACGCCTGGATCAACTGGGACGAGATTCTGTTCGACCAAACGCGACGTAGCGACCGTGCACATGATGATCATCGGGAAAATCGCCGCGACCGTGCCGATGGACGTGCCCACCACCTTGATGGTCAGCGGCTGCATGGCCGCAAGGAAGATGATGAATGGAATCGGGCGAATGATATTCACGATCACATCCAGGATGCGGTAGAGTACCGCGTTTTCGAATAGATTGCCCGGCCTGGTGCCATACAACACCACACCGAGAACCAGCCCGAGGAATCCGCCGACCACCAGTGTGATCAGCACCATCTCAAGGGTCTGCCCGATCGACTCGAACAGCAGCGGCCTCAGCACGCTCCAATCGCTGCGACTTGCCAGAACGATACCTTCTTGCGTCATATCCGTCACTCCTGTCCCGCTGTGGCCAAAGCCTGCTCATACGGCACTTGGTCATCCGCCGTGCCGAAATCGATGATGTCGCTGTTCCGTGCAAGTTCGGCAAGGAACGCGTCAACGCCGTCACCCGAAAATTCGTATGTGATGGCGCCGATGGCGACGCCGCGCACCGTGTCGATGCCGCCGTACTGCAGACTACTGTGTATGCCGTGTTCGGCAATCAGCTGGGAGATGTTCTGCCCGGAAGCGCCGATGACCGAGCCGTCCACGGTGTCGGTCACATCATGCTGACGGATCAGCACGGTGACGATGTGCCCCGGACATTGCGCATGCAGACGTTCCACCCGGGATTTCTCGGGAATGCCACTGACCGCAGTGGAGATGAACCTTTTGGTGACTTTCTGGCGCGGCGCCGCGAACACGTCATACACGTCGCCTCGCTCCACCACTTTGCCGGAGCTCATGACCGCCACACGATTGGCGATCTGCTGCACGACATTCATCTGGTGAGTGATCAGCACGATGGTTACGCCCAATTCTTCGTTGACACGCCTGAGCAGGGACAGCACCTCCATGGTGGTTTCGGGATCCAACGCACTTGTCGCCTCATCCGCAAGCAGAATCTTCGGATTGGTGGCCAGGGCCCTGGCGATGCCGACACGCTGTTTCTGGCCTCCGGACAGTTGCGACGGATACTTGTTCGCATGCTCGCTGAGGCCGACGAATTCAAGCAGTTGCGAGACTCGTCTGTCCTGATAATCCTTACGCCAATGATCAAGCTGCAACGGGTAGGCGATGTTCTGTGCCACCGTCTTGGTGGAAAACAGGTTGAACTGTTGGAAGATCATGCCGATCTTCTGACGGATCGGCCGCAACTTGGCCTCGCTGAATGCGGATACCTCGGTGTCAAGCACGGTGACGGTTCCCGACGTAGGCTTCTCCAAGGCATTGATCAATCGCACCAGCGTCGACTTGCCGGCACCGGAATAGCCGATGATGCCGAAGATGTCGCCTTCGTTGATGGTCAGGCTTACATCGTCCACCGCGCGTGCGACCGTAGCGCCTCTGCCTGATGCGGCATTGCCGCCGCGCTGTTTGAATTCTTTGACCACGTGATCAAAGACGATAATCGGAGTGGGTTCTGTCATACTGTCACTTTCGTTGGGAACGACTCGGCGTATGCACCGGTTTCAGGTGCCACCGGCATCTCATCATAACGAGAGGAAGCCCCCTCGAGACACGAGGGAGCTTCCCCATACGAAATCACTTGACTTCCTTGGCTTCCTTTTCGATCTTCTGCAGGTAGCTCTGCAGGTCAGAGGCGCTGAACTTGTCGGCGAACACCGCGGTACCGCCGGAATTCTCCTGTAGCTTGTCAAGCACGTCTTGGGTCTGGAAGATCTCGACGACCTTCTTGTAGACCTCATTGTTCACATCGGCCTTGCGGGTGGCGAAGATGTTGATGTACGGACGTGCCTCCTCGGATTCGGCATCATCCTGATAGATGGCATCAGAGGCTTTCAGACCGGCATCGGAAACGTAATCGTTGTTGATCACACCGGCGGCGACCTGCGGGTCCTTCAGGGAATTGGCGACCTGCTCGGCCTTCAGCGGAGTGACTTTCACCTTCGACTTCGCCTCATCGATGTCCTGCGGAGTGGAGAACGGCGTCCAATCACCCTTCAACGTGACCAGACCTGCGGCCTTCAGCACGCCGATGGCACGTGCCTGATTGGTTTCATCGTTGGGAATCGGCACGGTGGAGCCATCGGGAATGTCCTTGACATCCTTGTATTTGGTGGAGTAGATGCCCAGCGGGTAGATGGCCACACCGCCGATCGGCTGCAGATCCTTGTTGTTCTGCACGTTGTAGTTCGCCAGATACAGAAGGTGCTGGAATTCGTTGAGGTCAAGCTCACCGGAATCCACCGCAGGATTTTCGGACGTATAGTCCTGGAAATCAACGATCTTGACATACAGTCCGGCTTCTTTGGCCTTTTTCTGGAATTCCACCCACTGCGGGTCGGTGGCCCCCACCACGCCGATCTTCACCGGATTGGATTCGGTGCCCTTGGCATCGGCCGTCTTGGAGCCGTTCACCACACGCAGGCCGAAGAATCCACCCACCGCCACCAGAACGACCACGATTGCGGCAATGATGATGTTGCGAACGGTGTGATTGACACGCACCGGTTCTTCCGGAGCCCCGTTCGGTTGTTGAATCGAAGATGTCATGTCTGTCCCTCTCTCTTATGGAATCCTGCTCGTGACGTGGCTTCCACATCACGTGACGTCCTCTACCATACGGGATGAATTCAGCGGAAAAGGCGGAAATGCAAGGATTTCCTATCGGCGTTCGTTATAGCCTGTATTCAAGGCCAACATTGGCGCTGTTGGGTGGAAGATTATTTTCGACGCATATGCGTGCACGATTATGCTATCGCGTAGCGTGTTACCCGACCTATGCTTTTCTAGACTGGGCCAGACGGAATGTTTACGAAAGGTTGTTTCCATGCATGACACCTACGACATCAAGGCGGCGTTTTTCGACATCGACGGCACGTTGACCAGTTTTGTGACGCATGTGGTACCGCAATCCACCGTTGACGCGTTGCGAGCGCTGCAGGCCAAAGGCGTGAAGATCTTCATCTGTTCGGGTCGGGCGCCGTCCTACATGGGCGTGGTACTCAACACGATTCCCGTTACCTTCGACGGCATCGTAGGACTGAATGGCCAATATTGCATGAACAACACCGGACTCTCCTATCGTCACCCGCTCGATCAGGTCGACGTGGAAAGAATCACCGCATGGCTGGACGAGCATACGAACGTCATCGCCAACTATGCGGAAAGCGATCACGGGTATTTCAACCGCGTCGACGAGGCGATGCGGCAGACATGGAAGAGTCTGGGCAAAACCGCGCCGAAGGTCGATATCTGTGATCCGCATACCCGAATAACGGATCATCCCACTTTCCAGATCAGTCCTTACGTCGATAGAGCCGTCGAGGCTGAAATCACCGAAATCTGCGACAACGTGCGGGGAGTGCGCTGGCATCCGGATTTCACCGACCAGATTCCCGCCGATGGCGGCAAGGCGAAGGGCATGCAGGTCATGCTCGAACACTACGGATGGCACCGCGGCAATGCGATTGCCTTCGGTGACGGCGGCAACGATGTAGACATGCTGGAGTACGCGGGAATCGGCGTGGCCATGGGCAATGCCACCGAAGAGCCGAAACGAGCGGCCGACTACATCACCGACAGTGTGGATGATGCGGGAATAGCCAACGCCTTGCATCACTTCGCGATTTTGTAACGGCATCACGTTCGTCACGACTACCGTCACTATCGCATTGTCAATATGAACGGATCGTGCGCCTTGCCCGTATACGATTACAATCATGCGCACGATTCGAAAGCACCCCCCGCAAATCGAAATCGTGCACGCACAGCATGAGGAAGCCAGCCCTCTTTTCACGCACAGCCGGCCATTCCGATGCCCATAAGCGACAGCGCTCAGCCCATATGCCCCAGATGACTTACGATTCCGGCGAGCCGCAAGACATCCGTCATCCTTCGTGCCGGTCGGGAATCCACAATGAATGAAACCTGATGGTCCCGAACCTATGGGAGAATCGGGAACCATGACCACTATCATCATGCGCACGACGAATGATAACCGTGGTCAACTGTTTTTGGCTTTATTCCAAGGTTTTCTGTCATTGGGAAGCCTGCCGATTACGCTCGTTTTCCACGAGACACCTACAGGCACCCGAGAAAACATCGACTGATTTTCCCTTGCCATCCGGACAGCGACGGAAGTAGGTGCCCGCATCCCAAACCACACCACTTCCGAAGGGGGAATCCAATGAAGGACACGGAGAACAAGCCACGCCCGCGAAAATGCAGGAGATGGGGATCGGTGATCGTCCGCAAGAACGCAGACGGCAATCCAGCCAGCCTTCAGGCGCGATACGTCAACCCGCTCGACCCGTCCAAGAAGGTCAGCCGGAACTTCGGCTTGGAATACGAGGCGGAAGCATTCAGATGGCTCGACGAGGAGCACTACCTCGTCACACTCCACCACAAGGGCATCAGGCAATGGATCCACCCATCGCAACGATGCGCCGAGACCATGCTCACATTCGCCGAATACGCCAAGGACTACTTCGATCACTACCGCAAATACGACGGCAGCCGGCTGTCCGGCCGCTCCAACAGGTGCAACGAGATCGTGCTGAGACGGCTCGATGAGACCTTCGGCGACATCCCGCTCGACCGCATCAGCCGCCAGATGGTCGACGAATGGTACGCGAAGGCCAGGGACGAGCTGACGCCCAGCACGTTCGAGCACACGGCACGCACACTCAAACGGATCATGCTCGCCGCCGCGACCGAACAGACGGACGGCACACCACCGCTCATCCCGACGAGCCCATGCAGATACCGCGTCATCAAACCGCAATCCAAACGACGCGACCAGCCGCCGGTCACCGCCGAAGAGATCAGAAGGATGGCCGACCTGTTCCCCGACTACTACCGGCTCACCCTCTGGCTCTCCCTCCTAGTCGGCGGACTACGCCTCGGCGAGGTATGCGCCCTGCAACTCAGGGACATCGACCTGGAGAACCTGCAACTCCACGTCCGTCACTCCGTCAACCGCGGCCCCGACGACAGGGGCAAATACCGGCTGTGCGAACCGAAGACCAAAAGCAGCAAACGGGTCGTGCCGATCCCCAGACCGCTCGCCCCGCTCATCGAGGACCACATCAGCCGGTTCTGCACAGACCGCAAACCCGACACCATGCTGTTCCACTCAACCATGCTGGACGAATGGCTGCTCCCGCCCACGACCATCGAACGGACGTTCCGCAAAGCCCGCGAACAGATAGGCCGCCCCGACATCACCTTCCACTCACTGCGCGCCACGCACGCCACCATGCTCGTCCTCGAGGGAGGGACCATGCGAGAGACCATGGACGACCTCGGCCACACCAGCATCTCCGTCGCGGTGAACAGCTACCAACGCATCGTCAGGGAACACCACCGCGACGCCGTGGAACTCCTCGCCTACCGGTACCTGCCGTCGGACGACCCGACCGTGATCCGCGCCGTCATCGACCAGAAGGAACGCCAGATCGACAAGCTCCGCAACGAGGTGGACAGACTCAGGAAGATCCTGCGGGAAAAGAACTGATCGGGCCACAGCACGCACCGAGATACCAGCAGACCGGAACACCTTTCTACCGGAATACCGAAACACCGATTACCAAGGTAACGGAATCGGTCTCAGTCCCTCGGACCTTCCATGTCGCGGCCCTCGCCGAAGAGATGGTCGAACAGTTTCTATGTTCCGCTCCGGATGTTCCGGCATCCTGGCCCGACGCATCCGAAAGTCATCTCGACCGGCGTCTGCGTTTTGGCTTTTCCTGCCTTGGAGGAACGATGGTGCGCTGATAGGAGTAATGCTCGTACACGTGACGGCGCTGCTCGAGAGACATGTCGTATGCCTTGTTCGCCGGTTGCGCATACTCACCAAGATGGGCCAGGTCGTTCGACATGGTCAACGGTTCGGACAACGGCTTGACGATTCTCCTGAACATATCCTCAAGGGGACGCAGGTCGTTTCGTTGCATCCCCGCGATCGAGGCTTGGTCGTTCGTCCTTTTGTCGATGAGTCCCCAGTCGAAATGCCAGCCGGCCTCGCGCGCGATGATCTCCCAGAAAATGCGTTGCGTCCGTCCGTTGCCTTCACGGAACGGGTGGAGGATGTTGAAGTTGTTGTAGCTGACGCTCAGACGCTTCACGAATTCTTCATGGCCGAGGCCTTTGAGAAGATCGTCACCGCGAAGCACCCCCTCGGAGTAGCGCACCCCTATGCTGAACAGCTCCAACGGTTGGAAGGGAAGCCCCTCGCCCTTGCCCATGTCGATGGTTCGTATCTCCCCCGCCCAGTCGTACACGTCCTGGAAAAGGAACCGGTGTATGCGGCGAAGCTGTTCCAGCGTCCCCTCCGCAGGTGGGAGATTCTCTCTCAGAATGGCGGCGCGGGCGGAGCAGAGATCGTTCTCCGCAGCCGCCAACGCATCCTCATCCGTGGCGCCCACAAGGTTCCGCAGCACGTTCGTTCCCGGAATCAGGTACGGATCGGGGACACGCGCCATCGTCACTCCAATCCGTAACGGCGACGGGTGCGGGAAAGAAGCTCGGCGCTGCCGATGCTCCCCCGCGCATATTCTCCGGCATCGCGCATGAAGGCCCTCGTCACGTCACCGCCTTCCAGCCGCACGGACTGCACCGACAGTCCGACGTTCTCCGTGCGGCGGCGCATCTCGGATTCAGATATCGTTCCGAACATCGCACCTCCTTTTCTCCTTAGATTCTAGCAAAACCGACGGCCCTTAGACGGAGCCGCGCCTGATTCCGCTCCTAAAGTCCTCTATTCCAGTCGCAATCCTTTCGCCGGATGCCACGCATGTCACGTCAGGCACGCCACCATGCCCGTCCTCGAGGGAGGGACCATACGAGAGACGATGGACGAGCTCGGACGTCTCCGTCGCGGTGGACAGCTACCAGCGTGTCGTCAGGGAGCACCACCGGGACACCGTGGAACTGCTCGCCTACCGGTACCTGCCATCGGACGACCCGGAAGCAATCCACACCGTCATCGCCCAGAAGGAACGCCGGATCGGCAAGCTCCGCGACGAGGTGGAACGGCTCAGGAAGATCCTGCTGGAACGGGATACCGGAATACCGACGGACCCGGACACCGTTTTACCGAAAAACCGAAATATTGAAAAACCAAGACAAGGAGAAACCGATGAACGACAAGAAGAGCGAGCCGATGGTGATCGCGTTGGCGACGGGCAAGGGCGGCAGCATGAAAGCCGCAAGCGCCACGTTCCCGTTCCAGAAATGTCCGTTCAAGGAGATAAAGATTCCGATTCCCTCTGAATCGGCCAGAGATCAGAACGGTACGACTGCCATCGCGCTTTGAGACCGCTTATATCGTTTTGAACGGAATGAGCGTCAATCAGAAAGTTATGTATGACGGTTTCGCTTATTCATCTCGGTAAGGAGAATCCTATCTCATACAAGACAGTATTCGGCATGGACGGTTTCAATAGACATGACGCCGATGGAGGAAACCAGACTGCGGATTCGACCGGCGATATAAAGGTATATCCTGAGTCCGCTTCGGGATATTTGATTAATGACTTGGGCAAGTTGCTGAATATGAATCCAGATTGCTATAAACGTCGGATCCGCTGCATTAGGCCGGCTGCGGTTGCCGTCGGGCTGAGTGCCATTTGCCTGATTGCCATCTTCTTGATTCCAGGTGATTCGAATCCGGTTTTCCAGAATTTCTTCAGCGCACTGTTTGGCTTCTTCCTCGGGCTAGCCTCTTCTGTATATGAGAAATTCCGCAAATGGGCCGAACGAGTTAATCAGACCATGAAAGACGCTGAAGGACGTATGCCGATATGGGAAGCCATATATAAGAATTCCATCTTCTACGATGAATGTTTTATAACGCTTCCGGCGGCACGCGTATCCCCGACCTGGGCACAAAGAGCATGGATTAAAATCAGGTTCCCCTCATTGTCGCGCAAGTGGCATAAATATTTTCGCAACGGAATGGCTGAACCAGGTTTGAAACCATTACCATTTCCGCTTATCCATGACTCTTCGCAGAGTGAGCAAAGGAAGTTCTCGATAAGATGGCGCCATTGGTTCAATAAGAGGGAATGCAGAAAGCGGCTTCATTATCTGGAGTCGTTGAGCCGATGCGTCTTCATGCTCGAACCGTATCAGGCGACGCTTGATTATCTACTGAATCATTCGCGCAAGATAATCGGGAAGGAAATTCGTAAGGATAAAATCCTGAAGGGATACATTCCAGCTAATGACGAAGTCTACGTTTACCAAAAAATGTAGGCAAATGAGCAATACTGGAATACGGAAATACTGAAATCAGTAAATACCGAAAAACAATATACCGGAATCGGTTTTCAGCCCTCGGAATCCACCGCGCCTCGATCCTTGCCGAAGAGATGGTCGAACAGCTTCTCCCCCGGCCTCCTCCCTGTCGTACACGCCGCTCGCATACATGCCCCAGGATGAAGTTAATGTCGATTCCATGGAATCGACACGAATTCGATAGATTAGTTCGAAATGCTTCTGTCAAGCTTTCAATAGCTTGAACCCAGAGTGAATAACGAAAAGATCATTGGCAGACAGTTCCATCCCACTAGCTAATAATTCCTTTACACAATCTTCCTCAGTCAAAAGGCTACTGTTTTCGCCTTTCCAATTCTTTTTATGACATTCAATGAGCATGTCGATGGTTATTGGTTCTTTGGCTGCGGCCTTTGGTGTCGAGGCCGAAAGCTCCGCATAAACGGGGTACACCTCAGTGACCTTTAGCCCACTACTTTCAATAGCATTTGCAACAGCTTCCCAACCCTCGGGACGCGAATGATGAAAGCTGAACATCAAAGGGGAAGTCGACTTCATAACGCGATGGCATTCTGAAAAAATTTTGGAAAGCATGGATGAAAAATCTCGGAAGTCAGAACGTTGCACCTCTCCCGGCCTTCGGGAATTCTTTTGGGAGAACAAAGGTGAACTTGCATCCAGTGAGCGAAGCCAAGCATAGAAAAAATCGCTTAATTCGCTGTAGTTGACGAAATCGAAATAAGGTGGGTCCGTGATGACCGCATCCACAGACTCATCAGGTATCGGTAGCTTTCCACTGTCACCGTTGAGTATCAGGGCCCAAGGGCGCCGGACGACTTCGGTTTCCTCAAAAGATTTGACTATTGCAGGTTTAATTGGGGCACTGCATATTGGTTTATCAGCAGAGTCCGCCGTTATTTCAAAAGGCGCATCGAGGTATTCTTTGGCCTTGAGATAACGAGATCGGTACAGACTGGAGAAACAGCCGCTACTCTTTTCAAAACCCCATACCGAGTTCTCCACCGGTGTGCGTTCTGGTTTGAGGATGTGATTGGAGAAAATTGGCCGGACCGCACCAGTTCCTTCGCCTTTGTAAGAGCAAAACCTGTTATTGAACTCGGTTGTGCTGTTGAATAGACAAAGGAATTGACGGCGAATATCCTCATTCTCAATGGACAGAATTGACTCTGCCAGCAAGCCCAGCGAAAGAAGTTCACGCGCATTATATAAGTCACTCCACTTATTGAAACCATAGGCTCTGGCTTGGTTAGCATTGTAACCCGGCTCGATCTCTCCTCGTGGAATCGGAAGATCGTTTTTTTGAGCTCGGATTCAATATTGGCATAGAGGTCTAAATCGTATTGGCCTACTTTCAGAAAGTGCTTGTTACCTTTTTTATCGACCGCGAGCATGGCATACAAACGCTCCTCCGGCGCCTCGTCGCCACTCACCAGATCTTTAATCTTGTACTTATCGTCTTTCCCGTCAGTGACAATGCTTCCCCTGACCCTACCAATCCAAGGGTCATATTCATCACCACATGTGGGACAAGTAGCACTGTGGGATGTGTATATGGATTGGAAGACCTCGCCGCAACGTGGGCACAACACCCATATTTCCGGTTTCTTGGAAGGGTATGCGTTCTTCGACACAATGTAGTTCTTGAAAAGAGGTAGTTCCTCCCCCGTCGGGGATTTCACCACGACCACCCAGAAGTAATACAGCACATCCGCCACTTCGCCGTTCGGCAGCACGGTGCGGTGCATTGACCTTATGCGTTCACCGATCTCGGCATCAATTCGTTCGTATTCACGCTGCACCTCCCATAGATCAACATGCCGCAGCTCTTCTTGAACAAGAAATGTGCTTACCGGATTGATGTCACAGCCGACGACGTTGCAGCCAACTTTAAGTGCTTCACCAAGAGTGGTACCAGAACCCATAAAAGGGTCCAACACAGTTGCGGCGTAATCATGCTTTTGATAGAAGGAAAGCCATTCGTTGTTGCTTGGCTCGATGGCATGAATAACATTCGCACGGAAGACGGATCCCAACCGTTGCGCCCACCATTTGTGCAAGTGATAAATGGGCCGATTAACCTCTTTGCGCCAACTCTCCTTCTTCGCAAGACGGCTAATCTCAATGTATGGATACGTCACTGGATCACCGCCAGTTTGACCTTGGTCAAAGGTTGTGACTTTAGCCTCCAAGCCTTGAACCTATGCTCGGTGCCTGCGGACGGGTTGGGTTCAGTATTGATTCTGATGTCGTTGCTCTGAAGGTCGAAAGTGTATTGTGTCACAAGTCTTTTGCTTTCCACTCGGACCATTTCTCCAACACATTGAAAATCATCGGGAGCCTTGTAGTCGGCGTGCTCACCGAGCGTGAGGTGAGCATTCGCACCATCAATTAACCGAAAAGGAGTGGGCACGACATACATCTTTCGATCACGAATCATAATGTCACCATATGTGCCGAAACCTTTTACATGCTTATTCTTATGAACGTAATCGTGGTCGGCATTGAGAAAATCTCCATGGCACAACACCATGTCAGTGAGTGGGTAATCAGGCTCATTCAGATTCTTGGGGTACCTGCCGAAGATATAGAAGATGGTCCTACCGCAATGCACGCCAGTGGGCACATTGCTATTAGCATCGAAATCGGCTTCCCTACCCGGATACTCCAAACCTTTGATTTCATAACCCTCTGGGTAATTCACAAGTGTGAAGTCGGGATAGGAGTTGCGACGTGGTTCATCGAAGTTCAGACCGGTCTCCTCAATGCATGATTGACACCAGTTCTGGAAATGATACTCCTTGTCGCGTGCGCTTTCCCTGTGAATCAACTTCCCGTCTGCAACCGCCTTGACGCATTGTCTAAAGACCGTGAAGCATGTCGATACCATAATCGAAACCTTTCAAGCGCCGAAGTAAGCTCTTGTCATTCAAAAACAACATCTGAGCATAGCATCAGGTTCAGTCGTATGTCATGCTTTCTTATGCGTAATCGTACCATTATTCGTCAATTAACTAGTCTTATGGAACGTTGACTGCGGTACGTGCTGGAACGGGTTTTACCTACGAATCGAAAATTCGCACATCTTGAGAGAGCCCCTGATCGCCACTTTCATTCAAACTTAGGATTAACCTAGTGACCCATATGACGCACAGGAACCTCGTGATCGATTCCGGTGCTTTCGCCGTCTTTCCCACGCCGAACGAGGTTCTCCTGCAATGTATCGTCGAACCTGTCCAGCAAATCCGTCTTGCTGCGGATGGTGCGGTGCGTCTTCGGTTTCCAGCGCAGACCTTCGACCAGTTCGACGAGCGCGCGTTCCTCCTGTTCCACGCAGTCAAGGAAAATGGAACAGAACGATGTGGGATCGCCATCCACCTGCCATGCCTCCAGACTACGCGCGTAGGCCCGGCCCGCGTCATATTTGATGTCCACGGGACGGTATCCATACCCGAGCAGCATGAAGTTGAGCAGCTGGCGGCCAGTCCGCCCGTTGCCATCCATAAACGGGTGAATGTTCTCGAACATCACATGGAAACCGGCCGCCTTGAGCAGCGGGTGCGCGCCGCTTCCGCCCAAACCGTCGATCAGGGACTGCAGGTCGTCGCGGATCTCCAACGGGTCTGCGGTTTTGACGCGGGTCGCGGTGATCCTCGCCAGATAACCATAGGGACGGAACGCGCCACGGGCGAACGGCTGGAGATCCAGCGCAGTCACCTCGTGGCCGCGACGGGCCAGATCCTCGTCCAGCTTCCGCCCATCCTTGACGTATTCGCGCACGTAGGCCATGCCATCCGCGACACCACGCGCCGCGAACACGTATCTGGCCGGCGAGTCCGAGGGAACGAACTCGCCCTCCAGCACCAGCGACGTGTCCTCCAGGGTCAGCGTGGATCCCTCGATGGCGTTCGAGTTGTAGGTATAACGCACCAGCCAGTCGCGATCGTAATCCGCCAGCGCCATATCCTCAACGCCATCCAACGGCTCCAGCGCGTGGGCCTGGTCCTTCAATGCATCGATCCGCCGCAGACGTTCGGCAGTTCCCTGCTCGTTCTCAAGGCCGCTCAGTTCGCTGGGAAGGGCGCGGATGCGCTGCGATAGCTCGGGATTGGCCATCATGCTCCTCTTTTCATGTTCCGGTTGCACGGTTCATTATTCCAGCCATGCTTCATTATGATGGCGGTTCGATGCAGCCACAAGTCAGATTGCTTTAGACCAACGCATGGAGAGACACGTTGTCGAAGGAATTGATGTGGAGTTCCGGAGAAGTGAACAAATACTCAGAGTATTTTCCTCGTTTGTTTGCCGAGTACGATATCTGATACTCGTATTTGTTAACCTTAGTTGCCGGATACAGCTTATCAATTTGAGGGGCTTTATCGTAGGTCAGAATCCATTTCCACTCATTTTCCTGAAGCAGCCTTTCCGCCATGAGCTTGTGGATGCGATCGGTGGCGAAAGAGTTATAAAGGTTCCGTCCCTGCACATAGTACGGTGGATCCACGAAGACCAGTGTATTGTTCATGCTGCAATATTTCTCTTTGGAAAGCATTTTGCAGAAATAACTGGCTTCAAGGTTAGTCACGGTGATTCTAGACGATAGTCTTGCTATGCGTTCTATTCTTCGGCAAAGCGTTTCTCTGTTGAAGCGTGCCGAAATATTGTACTTACCGGTTTGCTCGTGTCCCCCGATGGGTCCGCCTCTGACTATTCCGCTGACGTTCATGCGATTCAGCATGAAAAAATCGAAGCCCTTATGACGGTAGTCAGTATAATGATCAAAGTCGAAGCGTTTCTTGATCTCTGACCAATATCTGGCATAGGTATCAGGCGTCAGCTTCGGACCATCCTTGATGTAATCGAACGGAACTTTTCTGATTCTCTTCAGCAGGTATTCCGGATCAGTGACTACAGTTTTCCAGAACGAGTAGACTCCGTCGTCCAGGTCGTTGATGACGATGTCCTCAACCTTGTTGGCAAGCAAGAGGTTGATGGCGACACCGGCACCTCCTGCGAATGGTTCTACGTATGTCCCGTTAATCTCGTTGTCCGCCAGCGCATTGCCGACGAACAACGAGATCTTTCCCTTCCCGCCTGGGTAGCGTAATGGGCTATTCGATGCATTTGTCAGCTTGTTCTTCATGTATCTAATCTTATTCAGCAACAATCGGCTTGGCCAGCTCGTTAGTCAGTTGGCATGTTCTTGAAAACCACATACTGTTGACACAGAACAGCGAAAAGAACAGCCTCATTGAACATCTTGACTATCGTATCAATTTCAAAGCTTTTCGCCGATTTGTGAGACAACAGCTGCGACTGGTCCACCGATGAGCCGAAGTCCGTTGACTCAATCACAGACCGGGCCTCTAGATAGGAATCGAATACGATGTGTCCATCGTCAAGATATGTAGAGAACTGCTTGTCTTTAAACAGTTCATGCACGTGCTTGACGTTCTTCCCATGATCCTTGCTAACGCTCGTATTCGGAAGTTGAATATCCGTGCTCGATTTGACAAGGCCTTGTAGGGAAAGCTCATATATCACCCGGACTGAAGGAGCCAGCAGATAAGCCTTCGCCCACCTTTTATGCTCTTCTCCACTGAGTTTCCCGTTCTCCCGAAGCCCAGCAAGAAGAAGATTCACTGGAATGAAGTTTTCGTTGTCTTCGGTCAGCCAGCGGGAATCGTTGTACCGCGAACCGAGGTAGCGATCCAAATTGGTGACATGTTGGCGTAACGTATCCCGCGAAGTCCTCTTCATCGCAAGGTACGGGGTCATATTGGTGCCGCTATTTTTTTCTTTCAGCGGGATGATGACGTTTTCTTTTACATCATCCTTCCTGAGACGAGATAGTAGAACATTATGTTCCTGGCAGTAGCCCTTCAACTCATCTGCGACTTCTTTGACACGATCCAATTCCTGCGGAGTGACATTTTTTTGATCTTTGATGTCAAGGTACTTTCTGACATCGGAAAAACCAAAAACCCTTCTGGTGCTGGTCAGTGCATTGGCTCCGCCCAGGTAACTGGTTAGCGATTGTCCAAACTGCTCTTCGAAAGGCTGTTCAAGGAAATCCGACAGTTTCTTTCCTCCGAAGAAACGACCTTTGGCTTCGGTCCCCCATGGAAGGGTCCCGGCACCGTCAAGAGGTCCGTTGTGTTTCCTAGACAGGATGTCCTTGAGAGTGTCTTCCTCACCTGGCTCGAATACGACAACCTCAAGTTCCTTGGGAATCTTGGAAGCATTTGCCTCCGCCAGAGATTTGACCTTTTCGAAATCTTTTTCGTCCAGAATCTTTCGGTATTTATCCGGATCAAGCAGAAGCTTGATGGAAGACAATCTTCTGTTGGCGTCCTGCACAACAAAATGATCGCCCTCCCTTTTCACGAGAATAGGCTCGACATCATTCTGATAGCCATTTTCGGCAATGGACTCAACCAACTTCATCAGCTGACGTTTTGAAGTCTTCTGCGACGACGTATTACTGAAGTTGTAGATGTTATCGAGTTCTTTCATCTGACTATCAGCCGCTTTGACCCTCGGGTTCTCCTGCCAAAGAAGGAGTTTGTCAACGCTGACAACTTCTCGCTGCATACTCATATCCCCTCTCTTAAACACTTACGCCGCTTATATCGTAACTTAATGCCGCTGCGAGCACTCAGTCCAGTCTACCAATCCAGTTCAAGAACTTACTCCACGTCACATCAGGCGACATGCCGTTCGTTCCGGGTCGATTCAAGCGCTACAGCTACCTCTTCCGATACCGGCATATACATCGACGGGCCGCTGGTTTCCTGCGCGATGGCTCGTTTCATGGGCGGCGTTCGCCTCTGGTGGGCCGTTCGAGCACCCATTCGGCGAAGGCGCGGATGATGATGGAGGCGACGATCACGCCGATGGAGCCCCAGAAGCATGGGATGAAGTCCGGTTTGGCGTGATCGGTCCAGAACCAGGCGATCAACGCGAGGATCAACGCCAGACCGGCGGACAGCGCGGCGAGCTTGTGGAACACCAGGGCGAGCGTGCGGATGGGATGCGTGACCAGCCCCACCGCCAACGCGACGATGACGAGCAGGGCGACGACGCCCGCGACGATGATGGCGATGCCCAGGTATATCGCGAGCATATAGAGTCCAAACATGATCGGCCTTCCTTTCCCTCTTCTATTTCGTTTCGTCGGGCATGTAGGTGTAGGCGACGGCCACGCCTTCCGCCTCGAGCAGCACGGCGGCCTCGCGCACGACTGCGGCGCGGCGCTTCACGGACTCCTCGGCCCGGACCCAGTCGGGCAGCCCCTCGGACAGGTCGGAGACGCGCGAGAACGAGAGCACGGCCCGCCCGTCTCCCCTGTGGCGTTCCACGATGGCCGCCACGGCGCGCCTGTGCTCGGCCAGGTAGTGTCCGAGCATCGCCCTCATTTTCTCAGAAGGCTGGAGCCGGTATTTCTCCGACTCGTATTTCTTGACCATGTCCACGGTGAGGTCGGCGAGCACGGCCACGTCGTGCTGGGTCATGCCGATGCGTTCGCGCGTCGCGCGCATCCACGCCTTCGCCTCGCTCCAATCATCCGCCATGGCTCCTCCTGGATGCAAGAAGTCCGGGCCCGCCTGCGCGAACCGTGATTATACCTTTAGTATAATCGAGGTTTTCGACAGGGCGGACCCGGTGTCTTCCACGACCCGACGCTATGGCTTGCCCACGCCGCGTCACTCGGTCGGGGCCGGCGACGGATCGGCGTCGGCCTTGCGCTGCCGGTCGAGCATCTGCCGCTGGATCAGCACGCTGTTGGCCTGGGCCGTGTACTGCTTCTGCGCCATGTCCATGCTCTCCTTGTGGCGCTGTCCCTCCACGTCGGCGAAGACGAGCTGCTGGATTTTCTGCTCGAGCTGCATGAGCTTATCCTTCTCGAGGATGGACACCTTGACGCTGTTGCGTCCGCCGGCCTGGTTGACGAAGTCGAGCTGCGCGCTCATCGTGTTCGCCAGGTTCGCTGCCGCGAGCAGGAGGAACAGGATCCCGAGCGCCGCGCTGTCCGACAGGAACGCGAGGCCCGCGACGAGGAACACGCCGCCCCAGACGAACGATCCGGGGTTGAACTTGGTGTTGGTGTCCACGGACGCGATGTTACGCAACGGGATCGTCCGCGTGGACGAGCCGAGCGGGATCACGCCCAGCAGGGTGTTCGGGCTCTTGTACATCACGCGCATGTTGCTCGCGGCGATGCTTGTCTTGAGCCAGAACAGGACCACGGACGGGCTGAACCGGTCCCCGATGATGCCGGTCTCCCCCGTCGCGTAGGTGAATTCGGTCATGGTCTGCTGTGTTTCGGTCATTTCTTTTTCCTTTCCTTGCCGTCGCCGAAGTCGAATGCGATGCCCTTGTCCTCGTCGATGCGGAGCGCGGCGTCGAACTTGCCGCCCTTCCTCGAGGTGAAGCCCTTCAGGCCGACCTTCCGTCCGGCGAGCAGCCGGCGCATGGCGGAGTCGGTGACGGTCTTGCCTGCGATGGTCGTCCAGGCGCGCCAGCCGCATCCCTCCGTCGTCTTCCAGGTGCCGTCGGATTGTTTCTCGCGCCGGTTGGTGGAGCATTGGAACACCTTGCCCGTTTTGACGACGGGCTTGCCACAGCGGGGGCATGGGCCGAACGATTCCGTGTTCCGTTTCCTCGTCTGCACATGGTCTTGCCTGACGGCGGTCTGGGCGTCGGCCGGGATGCGCGCGGCGAGGTCGCGGAACTTCGATTCGACCTGCGCGGGGTCGGCATGGTCGTGTTCGACCTCCGAGAGCTGCCGTTCCATATCCGCCGTCAAAGCGACGTCCTTCAATCGTGGGGCGACCACGTCGATCAGGGATCGGCCCTGTTCGGTGGAGCGCAGCTGCTTGCCCTTGCGTTCCACGTATCCGGTGCGGATCAGCTTCTCGATCACGTCGGCCCTGGTGGCCGGGGTGCCGATGCCGCCGGAATGGGATTCGTCGTCGTCCAACGCGGCCTTGAGGTCCTTGTCCTCCACCCAGCGGCTCGCGTGTTCCATCGCGGCGAGCAACGTCGCCTCGGTGAACGGCTTCGGCGGCTTCGTCTTCCCCTCGGACAACGTCGCCCCGCCTTGCGGGACGGGCGCGATGGAGACTCCGGCGGCGAGGTTCGCGGGGATGATGTTGCCCGCGGTCTCATCATCGTCATCCTGGTCTTCCTGCGATGCAGTATGCTCGATGGCGCGCCAACCGAGGGATACGGGCTGGTCGGAGCGGCTGGTGAACCGGCATTCGCCTTCGTTCAGGCGGCGTCCTTCGTCCGGATGTTTTTCACACCAATGCGGATTGATGTTCGCGATGGCCAGCGTGGTGTCGTGCACGTAGTCGTCGCCCACAGCCTCCCACATGCGGCGCACCACACGGATCAACACGAGGCGTTCGTCCTCGCTGAGTTCGTCAAGCACGGACACGCCAGCCTGCATGGTGGGAAGGATGGCGGTATGGCCCGCAACCTTCGCATCGTTCACCGTCAACTCCAGGCGAGGCTGGCTCGGCAATGCGCTCGAATCAATAAAACCTGTCACAAGCCGCTCGCCTTCGGTAAGGTTGCGCAGCGTGTCCAGATCATCGTGGGTGATGTACTGCGAGTCAGTGCGCGGATACGTGGCCAGACGCTTCTCATAGAGCGATTGGAGCGCGACGAGGGTGCGAGCTGCGGTCAGGCCGTGAAGTCGACTCATGTCCTTCTGCAATCCGGTCAGGTCGTACAGGTGCGGCGGACGGTCGCACACGGTCTTACGTTGCACTACAAAGATACTGAACGCGAAATCCGGAGCGTTGACAAATCGTAGCAATGCTTCGGCGTCCTCGCGCTTGTCCAGGCGTTCGCCGGTTAGTCTCCATCCACCCATCGGGGCAACGACCTTCCAGTACGGTTGCGCCACATGGCCGTCAATATTCCGGTCACGTTCCACAATCATGGCGAGCGTGGGCGTCTGCACGCGGCCGACGGTGAACCGCGCGTTATAGACGAGACTGTAGGCGCGCGACGCGTTCATCCCGATGAGCCAGTCGGCCTTCGCACGGATCATCGCCGCGTCCGCCAGCCCTTGGTATTCCGTCTCGTCCTTCATGGACGCGAGGGCGTCGCGGATGGCGTCCTCCTCCAAGCTCGCGACCCACAGGCGTCGCATCGGCTTGGAGACTCCGGCATGTGCCACGATTCTGTGGAAGATGGCCTCGCCCTCACGGTCGGGGTCGCATGCGTCGACCAGTAAGTCGACGTCGCCGCGGCGCATCAGTCCCGCGACGACCTTGTACTGGCGGTCCGCGCCCTTGTCCCGGCTGACTTTCCACTGCCAGTCTGGTGTCGGGTCGATGGGCAGCGCGTCGAGGCTCCACTTGCCCCAGTCGTGGGTCTTGTATTCGTCGGGCGCAGCCAGATCGACGAGGTGGCCCTGCGCCCAGGTGACCAGGTCGTCGCCGACCTGCACGTAGCCGTCATGCTTTTCCACGTGCCCGCCGATCGCCTGGGCGATCGCCTGGCCGACCGAATGCTTCTCGGCGATGATCAGTCGCATCTCGCATCACGTCCGATCATCAGTAGTTGCCGGACGCCCACGCGGGCCGTCCGTCGTCCGAGGTTTCCGGTTCGGCGGCGGGCTCCTGCGGGTCGGCTCCGTCGTCCGCCTGCATGTCGGATCCGGTCGGCTCCGGATCCGACGCGGCGTCGGACGACGATTCGGCCGCGTTTTCCGGTTCGGGTTCGGCGGGCGTGGTTTTCCTTCCGGCCGGCGCGGCGACGAGCTCGCCCTTCGCGTCGAACGCGACGTTCTTCTCCGTTCCGGTCATCGCCAGCTTGTCCGCGATCGTCGTCCGGCTCATGCCGGGGAACGCCTCCTCGAATTGCCTCGCCGCGTCGCGCAGCGCCTGCGCGCCCTTGCGGAAATTGTCGAGGCGGCTGTCGAACTTCTTCGCCGCCGTCTCCTTGCGTTTGAACGATTCGCGTTCGACGCGCAGGAAGTCGTCCACGTAATCGGATGCCATGGTCGTGTTCCTTTCCAGTCTTGTTTTCATCGGTTCCCGGCTTCAGCCGGCTGGAACCATGTTCACGCGATCGGGAACGCGCCGGTTTGGACAGTCGGGCTCCGCCAGGATCACGCGCGCGTGATCCTGGCTTCGCCGGAAACGGAGCGCGGCCCGAGGCCGCGCGCGATCATCGCCGACCCTTCCGGGTTTCCAGGCGTCGACGCCCGGAAGGGAACGGCCGGCCATGGTTCATCATCGCAGCCCCGCGCCCGCGTCTTCGGACCTGCGTGTTCCATGCCTCGCTTCGGGAGGGCTTCGCCCGATTATCCCGAAGCGGGCACGGCCCACGCGTCCTCCACCGCGCGGCGGGACCGCGAGGCTGCCCCATGTCCGGCGAAAGGAAAACGGGAAGGCCGGCAGGATATCAAGGAGCGAAACCATGCAGATGGAATCGATGGAATTGCAGCACGTCGTCTTCGAGACCGAAGAGGAGGGACGCGTCGACGCGATGTGGAGCGACGTGCGGCTCCACGCGGGCGACATCCCCGACGGATGGCACTGCTACGCCGTCAGGGGCGGCGACGGCGGATGGCCGCCATGCAGCATCGAGAAAACAGTATGGGTCAACCACGCGGCGGACATCATCACGCCCGACGACCTCGACCCACTGCTCGAAAGGAACGGGTGGATGCTCATCATCAGGAACTGGTGGTTCACCGACGAACCGTTCGAGCGCGCGGAATGAAAGGAGACCTGACCATGAAGAAGAAAAACACGACCGACCACTACCGGCTCGTCAGAACAGACGACGGCTGGCGCGGAAACCCCGACGACAGCAGCTGGCAATGGTTTGATTTCCCCGACATCACATTCACCGACGACGGCGACTGCCGATTCGAGCTGCACGCGGAAGCCATTGTCATGGCGGCCGAGCTCGACGTCTATCGGGAATTCCTCGCCATACTTTCCGACGAGATTTCCGAGCTCCGCCAAAGCATCGGACTATAGGCAGTCCACATCCAACGCCGCCCATAACCCCGGGGGCGGCGCCTCCGGCGGCCAGAGGACGACTACCGTCCTCTGGACTCCCCGCGCCGGGAACCCTCCCGGACCCGAAGGGGCGTCGCCATGGCACGGAGGCCGCGGCTCGCCGACGGGAAACGGAGCGCGGCACCGATGCCGCGCGCATCCCGGGATTTTCTTTTGGCCGGCCGGCTGACGCCTTGATCATAGCGGCACGCGGAACCCGTCAACGCCCGCGCAGCGAGACCAAGGTCTCGGCGCGTTCTCATGACGGAACCCGCTACCACCGCTAACGCTTTCGCTCGACCAACCGGTCAAAAGAAAAAATCAGGGACGAATCAGACAGGAGCACACCATGGACCCGGAAGCCATCAGCGAAGCACTCGGCAACATCATGTTCGTCGCCGGCTTCGCCACGACATGCTCCATCCGCGAATACACGCCCATCATCATTCGCCGCGCACATGAAATCATCAACTACCATCCGGCCAGCCACGACAGCTTCGCACGCAGGCAACGAGCGGCGAAACACAAAGCAGGCGTCAACTGGCGATAGCCGAAGAGGCAGGACGACGCGGAACCAATCCATATGGTTCCCGTCGCCCGCCACGCACGCCAAAGCCGAACACGAATATCCTAGAATGGAAGACAACGAAAGCAAGGAGGCGGACATGCCGGTCATCAGCATGTTCTTCGGAATCATCATCACCATGAATGCGGACGACCATGTTCCGCCGCACATCCACGCCAGATACCAAGGCCACGAAGCGTCCTTCACCTTCGATGGCAATCTGCTCAAGGGAGACCTACCGCGCAAGCAGCGCAAACTGGTCGAGGCGTGGGTGCTGCTGCATGCCGAAGAGCTGGAAGCCGACTGGGAGCTGGCCTTCAACCTCGAGCACCCATTCAGAATCGACCCGTTACGTTGACAAGGAGGCAACGGACATGACCATCGACTATTCAATCAAAGTGACCCAATGCGAACCCATGCCCGGCTACAAGCTCAAGGTCACCTGTTCCGACGGAGCGACCGGAATCTTCGACATGTCCCGATACATCGGCCGCGGCATGTTCAAACCGCTCAAGGACCCGCAGACGTTCGACCGCGTGCGGCTCGCGTTCGGCGTGCCCTCATGGCCCGGCGACATCGACATCGCCGCGGAACGAGTCCGCTCCGACATGCAAATCATCTAGAAGCCCGCGCGCATCCGCCCCGGCCGTCACCAAGACGGCCGGGGCTTTTTCATGCGCACGCGCACGAGGGACGCGACATGACACCGGCCCCGCGATTTTTCGCGGGGCCTTTTCGTTTTCCCCGCCCCGAAGTGTCCAAACCGACCGCCGTTTCCATGACGGACGATTGGCATGAGACACCGGCCTTCCCCTCAAGGCCACGGGCGAAAGGAGCGAGGAGTGAACGCGATCATCCTTCACGGCATTCCACAACCATGCCGTACGGAATCGCTCCCGATCCATGAAATGGATATGGGAGTAGCAAGCGACGTGATTGGATATCCAATCACTCGAAACGCGTTGCGTTTCGGCTTGCTCGGGAGACCCAGACCCCATGGTCGGCAAAGCCTCCAGACCGCTCACGCGGCAACAAAGACATCCCATCTCCACGTCTCTCTTGGAGGCGTGGAATGAGCCGGGCCGAGAACAGAACGCACTGCGTCGAGAAGATCATCAGGTTCACGCCGGACGAGTGGAAACAGGTGCGCAGGCTGTATGAGGAGCTGACCAGGTACGCGCCGGAGCACCGGTCGTTCAGCTCCTACGCGCGCAGGATGCTGTCCGAACGGCGCATCCACGTCACCGAGATCAGGCCGCTGACGGACCCCGAGCCGATCGCCCGCGAGATCGACCGCATCGGCGTGAACGTCAACCAGATCGCCCACTGGGCCAACGCCAACGAGCACATCACGCCCGCTCAGGTGGCCGAGCTCCGCGCGTCGTTCGACCGCATCGAGCGGCTGCTCGGCGACCTGTTCGCCGAGCAGCGCAACGCCCGGAAGGACGCGTGAGCATGGCCGTGGTCAAGCTCGGCCTGCCCGTGAAATCGAATCTCGACGGCCCCTACGGGGCGATGGCGTACATCATCAAGCCCGCCAAGACCGACGGCGGAAGACTGGTCAGCTCCAACTACGAGCGGACCAGGACGGACTACGACGCGCTGGCCGAGCCCATGCTCGAGGACAACCGCAGGTCGCCGCAAGGCATCCGGAAGGACAGCCGTCTGGCCTACCACATCAAGCTCAGCTTCAGTCCCGACGACCCCGTGACCCCGGAGCGGGTGCACGAGCTCGGCGTGGAGTTCGCGCGCAGGATCACCGGCGGCGAATACAGGTTCGTGGTCGCCACGCACACCGACCGGCACCACCTGCACGACCACATCATGGTGTGCGCCGCCTCCCGGTACGGGAAGCATCTGAAGGCCGAACTGCCCAAGGACATCATCGACCAGTGGCGCGCGGTCAGCGACGAGATATGCCGCCGCGAGGGACTGAGCGTCGTGTTCAACCCCGTCGTGGAGGAACAGACGCGCAAGATGCGGGACGGTACGACAGCCGAAGGCGACGACGGAACGTCGCCGGCGCGCGACCCCAAATACGTCGATGAAGCACCCGTGCGGAGCGCGAATGAACCGGAGACGAAGGCGCGGAAGGCCTCGGGCAGGGAGCCGTTGGAGCGCCGGTACGGCATGTCGATGGAGGAGATCTACGCGTCCGCGAAGGGCATGGGAACCAAGGACCGGATCCGCATGCTGATCGACCTGACCTCGTCCACGGCGGAGAACTTCGAGGACTGGAGGGACATGCTCGACATACGAGGCGTGGACGTGACGGTCCGCGGCCAGCACCTCACGTACACGCTCAAGGACACCGGCTTCAAGGTCCGCGACGCAAAACTCGGCCAGGCATACGACATGACGAACATCATGGCCGGACTGCAAAGCACGCCCGTCATCCCCATCACGTTCAACCGCAGACTCGTCGCCAAGCAGACCAGGAAGACGATCACCGTGTGGCTGCCAGGCACCCACCGGAAGAAGAAGATCACGTTCGACGCGAAACGTCTCGTGGACGACGGCGGCTCCACACTGCGCGCGTTCCTCCCCCGCGACCGCGACCAGATCATCCTCGACCCGTCCAACCGGTACGCCGGCAAAACCCCGACGACCGGCCTCTACCAGTGGTTCGGCGAGCCCACGAGCCGACTCGAACCACTGACCTCGACCGAACGGCTGCCCCTGCGCTACGGGGTCAGCCCCGCCCAGCAACGCTACTACCAGGCACAGGCGCGCCGCCTCGCCCGCCTCGCCGGCGGCGACAGCGCCAAAGGACTCCGGCTGCTGCGCGGGAAGGTCCGCGAATCGCACGACGAACTCCAGGCCGCCGTCATCGCGTTGCACGACGCGATCCAACAGGGAGACCCCGACCTCGTGGCCGAGACGCGCGGCGAGATGGAACGCCGCGAGGCCCTATGCGACCGGTACGAGGGCGAACTGTCCGCCATCGAACGGGAGATCCACACGACCCGCGACCGCGAACAGACGGAGACCGAGCAGCGCGAACAGCAGCAGCACAAGCGTGGACGGTCCATCTGAACCGTCCCAGGAAACACCAACCGACAACAGAAAGGGAACCGTAATGCCAATCGAGGAACAGGCTGAGGAGAAGATCCAGAACGCCGTCCAGACCATCATCACCGGAGGCGCGAAGCTCATGCTCAGAATCCCCAAGGGCGTGGCCATGGCGCTGCTCCGCTCCGGCATGAAGCTCACCAAGACCGGCGTGCACGCCGCCGGCAAGGCCGTGAAGGACAGAATCGACAGCGGCGAGATGTCCGAGAAACGATTGCAAAGGAAGAAGGACGGCGACCTGCACGAGCTGCAACTCGACGACTCGACCATGCGCGAGGTACAGCACAGCCTCAAGACCGCCGGCATCGACTACCACCTCGAACGCACCGACCAAGGCCAGTTCATCCTGCACTTCGCAGGCAAGGACGAGGACCACGTCCGCCACGCCGTGCAACGCGCGTTCAAGAACATGGGCCTGGACGTCGCCGACGACGACTTCACCATCGAACAGACGGAGCAACAGGAACGGACGACGGAACAGACGCGCAGCGAACCGGAACCCCCGGCACGGGAGACGCCAGCCGAACCGGCCGCGAAGCCCATGCCGACACAACGCATCGCATGGGACTTCGTGGACCCGGAGGTCATGGAGATGGCCGCGAACAGCCTCGCCGCCCGGCATCCCGAACTCTCGTGGGACAGGCTCATGGGCGACCCGACATGCGACGAGCGGGCCGGCCGCGACTTCGCGGACCGGATCATCGGCAAGGCCGCGGCCGACACGAGACTGCGCGACGAGCTCGACGCCATCCTGCGCGACGACTACGGGCAGGGCGCGCAAACCCAGGAGCAGAACCGTGCGCAGACGCCCGAGCCAAGCCGGGAGACGCCGGCAACGGAGCCGGAAAACCAACCGGAACCCACGCCGGCCGAAGCCCGGACACCCGTCGCGCGACAGCAGACGCAGGCCAGAACCAACGTCCCCAGGCCGGCCGGCAAGGAGCGGAAGCCGAAGCCGATCCGGTCGAAGAAGGCACTGCTCGAACGGTTCAAGACCCGACTCAACGAGAACCTCGCCGAACAGAAGAACCACATGCCACCCGCCCAGAACAGGGACCGCACGCCCCGCAAGGGCCGCTGAAAGGAAACCACAATGAACCAGCAGGAACAGGCGACGAAAAGCGCCGCGATCTTCCAGGACACCATCAACGGGACCAACGACCCGACCCCATGGCCGGTGACCATGTGGGCCTCGTCCGGCGACACGATATGGACGGCCGGCACGGCAAGGACTGCCGGCGAGGACTCGGTGGGCATGATCTACGGTCCTGGCGACACCATCGTGCACCGGAACACGATCGCCGGCGACACCACCCGCGCCACCGAATCCTTCGCCATCCGACCGGCGGACGGGCAAAGCCCGATGGACGCGATGCTCGCGGGCATCGACCAATGGAACCACCGTCATCCCGACCGGTGGGACACCGTGACCACGCCGGGCCAGTACCGCATGACGGATCCGACGACGGGACGGCCTCTCCCGATGGGATGGAGCGCCAGCCTCGCCGTAGCCGCGTCCGCAGCGGGCCGGCTCGACCCCGACCTGCTCCAGGCCAGCCTCATGCAGAACGCGGTCGAGCACGAGCCGCGCCCCTGCGTGTTCTTCCTGGAGGACAACGGATACGACCTCATGGTCTTCTCCTGGCATCGAAACCAGCAGGGACTGTTCGACGCGATGAGCTTCAAGCACCTGCAATACGACGACCTGAGCATGCAGGTCACCACCATCAGCCACAGCGAGGACATGAGCGAGTCCTTCCCCGCCAAAACCATGAGCGACGGCGAACTGCTCACCCAAAGCCGCATCTACCGGGACGAATACCAGCACTGGCGCGAACAGGACGGCGGACCAGTCGCCCAGGGCATGACCGGCCGTGTCATGCGCAGCGGACTGCTCAAACCAGGACTGGAACAGAAGCCGCTGCTGAACCTGAACGACGGACGGCGCGCCCCGGACTGGGACGAGTTCACCGACCAGGCCGCCATCTCGATCCTCCAGGGCCGCCCCGTCTCGCCGACGCCCGCACTCCCCCAACAGGAACAACCAGCGCAGGCCACCGACCCCGCCGCCGCGACACAGACACCGGCTCGGACGACCGCGACGACAAAACAGGTCTGGCCGAACGCGTGGGTGGCGAACAGGCTCGCGCACACCTATATATTGCGCGCGAAGGACGGACGCGACTGGCCGAAGATGATCGTCGGACTCCCCCGCGGCACCACCATCGACGGACAGGACCTGACCGGCTGGGCCACCGACATGTTCATGAGCGGAAAGAACCAAAAGCAGAAGAACGAGGGACGGGCCGTCAACCTCAGATTCAAACCAGACACCCCGGTCGAACTGTTCACCGGCCGCGGCACGGAACGCCGCACCATGCAGGTCGACCCGCAGACGCTCGTCCAGGCGATCATCGACGCGCAGAAACGTAACCGCGACGCCGAGGAGACGCTCGACACGGCATCGGTGGAATTCACCCTGAAGACCGTGGAGGAATCCTGGCCGCAAATCAGCCGCATGCAGGGCCGGTTCACGGAATACCAGCGCGCTGGCACGTACAAGCCGGCCGTCGCAATGAAATGGGCGCGCCGACTCGTCGACCGGACCGCCGAAACGGACGAAGGACGGTGGACCAACCGCCAACGCCGCCAGGCCGCCGGACTGCTCATCCAGGAACTCGCCGGCACACAGGAACCGACGCAGGACAGGGACAAAACGGCGAGCCGGCCAACCGTCGAACAGGACGCGGAGGCGACGGACACGCCACGGAAAACGGAGCCGACCACGTCGACGGAACAGGGACGGGACCACGACGAAGCCGGCTCGCCGGCCCTGGCCGCCGTCACGGAGACGAAAGCCGAATCACCGGAGACGACGCGGCACGACAAACCGGAACGACGGCACACGGACCTGAAGTCAACGCTTGACCGGTTCCGGACCAGGCTCAGGGAGAACCTCGACGGACTCAACACAGCCATGCCCGCACCCGGCCTCGACCAGAACCGCGGGCAGCGGAAAACCCTATAAGAAAGGAGAGAACCATGGTGAGAAAACGCCTATACGCGAAGCGGACGGCCTCGGCCGAATACGAGCAGCTGGACCTGTTCGGCCTTCTCGAGGAGGAGCAGCGGCAGGCCGACAGGACGGCGGAACAGGTGCGCGGATACGAGATAACGGTGGGCCACATCGCGGTGCAACGACTCCGCGCACGCGGCGCGGACGACGAGACGATAGCCGCCGTGGCGGCCGAATACCGGGAGAACCGGCTCCGTGGACTCGGCCGGCGGGACGCGCGGATCGCCGCCGAGAACAAGCTCGGCGTCGGCGCCGCCACGCCCGGCGAAACCACGCCGCAACCTGTGGTAAAACGTTTCACACAATCCTCCGGCACGGAAAACAATATCGAAGAAAGGAACAATGATGGACGAGATGACATGGACCGACCCGCAGCTCAAGGCGCTCTACGAGCGGCACCTCAAGGCGATGGAGCAGCGCCGGGCGGCGCATCCGGAACTGTTCAACAAGTGGGCGGTGCCGTACAAGGTGTTCACCCGCAGCAGCCTGCACGGAATCCAGAACATGCGCATCAACTGGCTGATGGACAACCATCCGCAGCGGTTCAGGGAGATGATGGTGGCCAACGTGCTCGAGGAACATCTGCGGGACATCGAGAGACGCACGAGGGAACGCCAGGCGCAGATCATGGACCGGCTGATGGAGTCCAGGCACCTGCTCAACCGGACGGACTGCCTGAAGGCGGCACCGCAGATGACCGACCTGAACCGGCTCAACGGGATGAACGAGGCGCAGGCGGAGTCGATGAGCATGGCGATCCACGAGATCGTGGAAAGCTACTAGCATCCCTCGACTCGCAACGCGCGCGTTCGCCCCGCGAACGCGCCGAAGCGAACATCGCCGCCATCCGGACGCTCAAAGCGCTCGATGGAAACGGCGACGAGCCGCCCTCCACGGAGCAGACGGACACGCTGCGCGGATACTCGGGATGGGGCGGATGCGCGGACGCATTCTCCGACAAGCCCGAATGGGCCGCCCTGGCCGCCGAGATCCGCGAACTGCTCGACGACGACGAGTACGCGCAGGCACGCGCCTCCACACTGACCGCCTACTACACGCCCGGCCCAGTGGTCAAGGCCATGTGGGACGCGCTCGGCATCGGCCCCACGCCCATACAGGTGCTGGAGCCCGGGTGCGGCACAGGCAATTTCATGGCCGGCATCCCCGAAAACATCAAGGCGCACGTGTCGGGCGTGGAACTCGATCCGGTCAGCGCGCGCATCGCGGCCGCGCTGAACCCGGACGCCACGATCCTCAACGCGGACCTCGCGGACTGCACCATCCACCCGGGATTCGACCTCGCCATCGGCAACGTGCCCTATTCGGGCGACATCAGCCTCGACTACCGGACCACGGACGGCGGCGCATCCCGCCTTCCCCTGCACGACTACTTCATCGAACGCTCGGTGGACGCGCTGCGCCCCGGCGGCGTCGCGATGCTGCTGACCAGCAGGTACACGCTCGACAAACGCTCCGAGACCATGCGCGCCGACCTCGCGAGGAAGGCCGAGCTCGTCGGCGTGGTGCGCCTGCCGTCCTCGACGTTCGCACGCCAGGCCGGCACCGAGGCCGTCACCGACGTGCTCGTGCTGCGCAAGCGCGAACGGACGCTCGACCGCACGCCCGACGAGGCATGGATCCACTCCGCACCGATCGCCGTGCCCGGATACCAGGACGTGACCGTCAACGTCAACCAGGCGGTCGCCGACGACATGCCAGCACACGCGGTGGGCGACATCAGACCGGTGATCGGACGGTTCGGCGGCGATTTCGACGTCGTCTTCCAGGGTGGCGCGGAACAGATCGGCGGACGGCTCCGCGAACTGCTCACCACGCAGATCGCCCACGGCCAGGCGCTGTCGCTGGGCGAGACGGAACCGGCCGGACGGGCAGAGATCGTGGTCCGCCCGGACCATGTGGCACCGTTCGAATACTCGGTCGACCAGCGAGGGGTGGTCTGGTACGGCGACGGGACCACCGTCACCGAGATCGCCCACGGCCAGGACGACGAGGCGCGGCGCCTGCGCGGCATGATCAGCCTGCGAGACCTGGCACGAGAACTCCAACGCCTCGAACTCGACCCCGCCCGCGTCGACGACCCCGCCGTGGAGACCAAGCGCGTCGAGCTCGACCAGGCATACGACCGGTTCACGGGCGAGTTCGGACGCCTGAACGACCGCGTCAACCGGCGCGCCTACGACAGCGAGGAATCCGGCCGCCACCTCGTCATGGCATTGGAGGAGACCGACGAAAAAGGAAGGTTCGTCGGCAAGGCGAAATGCCTCTCACAACGGACCATCAGCCCCATACCGCCCATGCCCGACCACGCCGACAGCCTGGACGACGCGCTGAACATCAGCCTCGACCGCGCCGGCAGGGTCGACCTGGAACTCATTGCACGACTGGCCGACACCACCGTCGATGAGGCCGAAGCCAGCCTGGGCGACCGGATCATACGCAACCCCGATACCGGCACGGTCATGCCCGCCGAGGACTACCTCACCGGCGATGTGGGGACGAGACTCGACCGCGTCACGGACATGGCCGACCGTCTGAAGCGCCGCGCCGGCACCGAAGCCATGACACAGTTCGTGGCAGCCACCTACGCGACGCCGGAGGACATGCCCGCCACGGAGCGGGCAGGCGAATGGATCGCCGCCGCGGGAACGGACGTGTGGAGCAGCCTCAAGGACCCGTACTCCGCCGAATCCTACAGGGATTCAGCGCCGGTCATCGAACGCATCAACGGCCGGGACGCATGGACCATGGGCTGGAACCGCAACCCGGAACTTGTCCTCGCCCTCGCCTGGCGGGCTGTGGAGGAACTTCCCGAGAGCCACACGCGCGTCACCCTCGAACGATCCGACACCGGAGAGCGGAAACCGTGGCACGCGCCGGCATGGCACCAATCGCACGGCACCAGCCCACTGTGGGACGCCCTGTGCTGGACATGGCGCGACGGCGACGCGCCGCAGCACTACGCGCCGATCCTCGCCGACCGGGACATGCCCGTCAGGGACCTCGCCCTGTTCGTCCACAAGATCGCCCACACCGACCGGCTCGAAACCGCCGACAAGACCGCGATCCTCTCCAACCTGTTCGAAAGCTGGCGCGCCGACGACGCGAACGGCCGGCCCGTCTGGACGGACACGACCATCGGCGCGATGGCACGCCGGCTCATGCCCGACACCACCGACCCCACACGGCTCGCCGAACGGCTCGCCACCGACATGCCCCTCAGCGAATGGATCTGGGGCATCGCCCGCGAACTGCCAGACGGACTGCGCCAGGCGCGGGAGCACAACGCCTACGGCGTCCCGCCACGCGCCATCGACGCGCGCCCCGACGACTACCGGAAGTTCCGAGCGCGCCGCGAGGAGCAGCTCGGACAATGGCGTAAGCAGCCGGAGCACGCCGAGGCCGCGCACGCCGACCAGACGGACGCGGAACGGCTCGAACACGTGGCCGACCTGCTGGAACGCGTGCAGCCCACCCCGCTGGAGACCGAACAGATCAAGGCGCCGCTGGGAGCCCCATGGATCCCCGCCAGGGACGTCCACGACTTCATGATGGAGACGTTCAACGTGCGAGGCCACGGACTCACGCCCGGCAAGCTCGCCCAGTACTCGGTCGACTGGATCCCCCAGCTCGGACAATGGCGCGTCGGCTACTCCGGCGGCAGCGACATCGACTACAAGGCCGCGAGGACGTACGGCACCGAGGACCGCAACCCGTTCCAACTGCTGGAAGCATGCCTGAACAACGCGCAGATCACCGTCACCAAGGACTCCCCCACGGAGACCACGCCGGCCGGCAAGCCCAAACGAGTCAAGGACCAGAAGGCCACGATGGCCGCCATCGAGAAGGCCAACGCGATCCGCGACACGTGGAACCAATGGGTGTTCAAGGACCCCGACCGCGCACGAAGGCTCACCGCCCTGTACAACCGCAGATTCAACGGCCTGCGCCCCCGCCACGTCGACGGATCCTACCTGACCACGCCCGGCATCGCCCACGACGTCGCCCTGCGTCCGCACCAGAAGGACGCGGTGGCCCGAGCCCTGCGCAGCGACGAGGGCACCCTCATCGCCCACGTCGTCGGAGCCGGCAAGACGTTCGAGGGCGTCACCCTCTCCCACGAGGCGAAACGCCTCGGCAAGGCGTCCAAGCCGATGCTCGTGGTCCCCAACCACCTCGTGAACCAGTGGGCCGGCGACGTGCTCAGGCTGTATCCGGCCAGCCGAATCCTCGTCATGGACAAGGACGCGCAGCGCAACCCGGAATCGGTGAGACGCTTCTGGGGACGGGTCGCCACCGGCGACTGGGACGCGGTGATCGTGCCGGAAAGCCGGTTCAGCCAGCTGCATGTCAGCAAGGAACGCCGACTGAGAAACATGCGCGCCCGCGTCGAAGAATTCACCCTGGCCGTCAAGGCAGCCGCCCAGGCCAGGGGCGACAAGGACCCGACCGTCAAACGGCTGGAGGCCGCGCGCAAAAGCGCCGAGACCGCCATGCAGCGTCTGCGCGACGGCAAGGAGTCACGCGACGACAAGGCGTTGGCGGGCATCGAATTCGAATCGCTGGGCGTGGACATGCTCATCGTCGACGAGGCCCACCACTTCAAGAACCTCGGCGTGCCCGTCGCCTCCGCGGACCTGGGCATGCAATTGTCGTCCGCCGCGAAATGCGAGGACCTGCTCGACAAATGCGAATGGCTGCGCGAGGCCGGGCACGGAGGCAACATCGCGTTCATGACCGGCACGCCGGTATCCAACAGCATGAGCGAGCTGTACAACATGCAGCGCTACCTCGCGCCCGGAACCCTCAAGGCGCAGGGACTGGACACGTTCGCCGCATGGGCGGGCGCCTACGGCCAGATCGTGCCCACCGTGGAACTGAAACCCGAAGGCAACGGCTTCCAGGTCAAGCAGCGGTTCGCGCGGTTCCAGAACCTCCCCGAGCTGATGAACGCGGTGAAGCAGTTCACCGACATGATCACCAACGACGACATCCAGTTGCCGCTGCCTGAACTGGAGCAGGTGCCCGTGCCCGTGCCGATCACCGACCGGCAGAAGGAGGAGATGGAGGAACTGTCCGACAGGGCGGACCGCGTACGCGACGGCGACGTGCCGCCTGAGATCGACAACCTCCTGCGGATCACGGGCGACGGACGCAAGATCGCCCTCGACCCCAAGCTCCTCAAAGGACACGAGAACGACCGGCCGTTGGAGAACGGCAAGATCCAGGCGTGCGCCGAGAACGTCGCCCGGATCTGGCATGAGGAGACGCCGCGCCTGGGCACGCAGCTCGTCTTCTGCGATTCGAGCACGCCCGCGTCGGGCGGATGGAACGCCTATCAGGACCTCAAGGACCGGCTCATCCGACTGGGCGTGCCCGCCGAGCAGATCGCGTTCGTTCACGACGCGGGCGACAACCCCGCCAAACGCGAGCAGCTGTTCGCCAAAGTCAGGTCCGGCGAGATCCGTGTGCTGATGGGAAGCACCCAGAAGCTCGGAACCGGCACCAACGTGCAGGAACGGCTCGCCTCGACTGCCCCTGGCGTCCCGCCGACCTGGAACAGCGTCTCGGCCGCATCCAACGCCAGGGCAACATGTACGGCCACGTGCGCGACTACCGGTACGTGACCGAGGGCACGTTCGACGCGTACAGCTATCAGACCGTGGAACGCAAGCAGCGTTTCATCAGCCAGCTCATGAGCTCGAAGAGCCCCGCCCGCGAGGCCGCGGACCTCGACGCCGACGTGGTGACCCTCGCCAACATCAAGGCGCTGGCCACCGGCGACCCCGACATCCAACGCCGCATGACATTGGAGAACGAGATCAACCAGCTGAAGCTCCTGCGCGCCTCATGGGCGCAGCAGAAGGCCGACACCCGCAGGGACATCGGCCAGCAGCTCCAGCCACGCATCGAGGGAATCCGCCAGGCGATCCGCGAGAAGACCGACGACAAGCCGCTCGCCTCCAAGGCCCTGAGCATCCACCAGACCGCGCGCATGAACGGCCGATGGGAGGGCATGACCATCAACGGCCAGCCGGTCGGCGACCGGCAGACCGCATGCAGACTCCTCCACCAGGCCGCCCACCAGGCGCACGACGGGGACACGATAGCCGAATACGACGGACTGCCCGTCATCGCACGCAGGGCGGCAACCACCGGACGGATCACCCTGGCCGTCAAGGCCATCCACGAACACGAATCCGGCACCGAGATGCCCGGCCCCTACCTGACCGGACCATCCAGCATCGTCAGCCAGCTCGACCGGATCGTCAGGAACATGGCCACCGACCCCGGCAAGCTCACGGAACGGCTGGCCGACGCCGAAAGGGAACTCGCCGCCGCGCAGGAGACACTGGCCGAACCATTCGCCCACGAGGACGAATACCGGCAAAAACAGGCCGAACTCGAACGACTGACGTCCAAACCCGACGAACCCCGCGAGACGGAAAGTAGAGACCAGGAAACCAAGGAAAGGAGCGCAGGAATGCCATTGACAACGGAAAACGCCAGACGACTGCTCGAACAGGACCCCGACATCACCGAAGTCACCCAGGGCGGCAACGCCATGGGCCACTACCTCGAAGCGAGACTCACGGACGGACGCGCCGTGCAGATCGACTTCCACGACAACCCCGCATGGAAGGACACGGACCGTCTGGCCGGCCGGATCGAGGTGTCCTACGCCAACCGCCCACAGGCGGAATGGCAATACGATGACAACGACATGGCCGACCGCGAACACACCGTCATCGATCCAGCCGACCCCGCAGCCGAGAAAACACTCGCCAAGGCGGTGGAGGGATGGGAACGCGCGGGTGGCCTCCACGCGGCCCGCGCATCCGAGAAGACGAGCCACCTGGCCGCCACGCGGCCGCCGGAGGAATACGCCTACCGGTGGCGGAAGCCCGGAGACCCCGACAGACACATCGCATACCTGAGCACCGCCTTCGACCGCGACCAGGCGATGAGGGCGAGGGAGAACGCCGGATACCTCGTGACGAAGGTCGAGGAGGATCCGGCCATACTCTACGAGCGGCACCGCAAGGCGTCCTGCCTGCATGCGAGCCACATCCTGGAACGGTACGACTCCCCCGACCCGACCGCGGTCGGGATCCTCCACGGCATCGTAAGCGAGGTCAACGCTCACGACCCCGAGAACGACATCGCCGCCTACCTCACCTACCCGTCCGACAAGGCGGTCCAGCTCGCCGGCGACGGTCTCACCGAAGCGGACATCGCGGAGAAACGCGAGATGGGCGGATGGGATCCGCGGAAGGACCCGCTCATGCGCATCAACGAGCAGGGCGACTGGACGGGCGTCACCCAGCAGCAGGCCGACCAGCTCGTCTGGGACAACCGCGACGAGATCCTCGCCCGCGCCTCATACGACGGCGAACTGTCCACGTGGACGCTCCACCAGCTCGACCAGCTGAAGGAGCCCCAGCCGGCCCAGAGCCTGGACCGCGACCGGCCGGAACCGGATCGCGAAGCGCCCGCACAGACAGAATCCACGACAAAGCGCCGCGGGCCAAGACTGTAGACCCCCTCCAGCCACGGGGCGGCGCGCTTCCGCGCCGCCCCGCATTCATTCCACACGAAGGAACAGAAGACACACATGACAACAGAAGCAAACGACCAGCCGGAACCCGTCATCTGGTTCGAGGGCACCCTCATCAGGGATCCGCAGCCGCACGGAGGACAGGACGACTGGCTGCTCGAGACACTGGCCGACGCCGACGGGCCGAAGATCACCATCCATGCCAGCGGCGAGGATCACTCGGCGAACATCCGCGACAACGCGCACAAGGGATCTCGCCTCATGGTCAAAGGCACCGCCGGAGACGAGGGCTCCGGCATCGATATCGAGGCCACAAGCCTCGCATTCGACCCCAGCCACGACGAGCCGGACGGGGAGCAATGACACGGACCACCGTCAGCGGCATCAGACCGGACAAGACCGGCACCGGCGAATGGATCGACATCAACAGTCACGTCGGCCGGCTCATGTCCACGATCATGGCCGGCGGCCGACCATTCAGCATCGACGCAGACCCGGCCGGCATGACCATCGTCACGCCCCTCCCACCCCCGGCAGCCGGCATGGAGATGAAAGCGGCCGACGGGAACGACTCCAAGACCGGAACGGACCCGGACGAAGGGCGGATCACCAGCAGGAAGACGCTGTACGAGCGGTTCAAGACCCGACTCAACGAGAACCTCGACGAAAGAAAACAATAGAAAGGAACAACCATGGAACGAATAAGAGGAATCGCCATCAAGACACTGACCATCCTCGCGGGATTCTGGCTCGCCGACCTCGCGGCCGCACGCATCCAGGCCGGCATCGCCGCCGGTGAAAGCATGGAACGGATCATGGACGGCATGACGACCATGCTCCAGCACCCGAACGCCCTGGGATTCGACCGGACCAGCCTCCTATGCGGACTGGGCGGCGCGTGTGCAGTCGGCCTGTTCCACCTCTACCGGTGGAGCATAAGCCAACGCAACTGGCGCGAAGGCGAGGAGTACGGGTCAGCACGCTGGTCCAAGCCGGAGGAGATGGCACCGTACACCGACGGCGATACCAGGCAGAACCTCCAGATGACGGCCACCGAGGGCCTGAGCCTCGACGCGCAGGCCACGCGACGCAACCTCAACACCGCCGTGATCGGCGGCTCCGGTTCGGGCAAGACCGCCACGCACGTCATCCCCAACATCCTCAAGGGCAGTATGAACTACGCGTGCACCGACCCGAAGGGCGAGCTCTACGCGAAGACCGGCGGGAAACTGGAGAAAATGGGCTACACGGTCAAACAGCTCGACCTGGTGGACCTGACCAGCGAGACGAAATTCAACCCCATGCGCTACATCGACCCCGACAAGCCCGACGTGGCGATCATGCGCCTGGTCACCAACATCATGGACAACACCAACGGCTCCACACCCAAGGAGCACCAGACCGACGACTTCTGGACCAAATCCGAACGCAGCCTGCTGACCGCGCTCACCGCGTTCGTCTACTACCTGCCCGACGACATCCTCAAGGACTGCCTGCGCATCGACGCCGGCCAGACCCTCAACGCCGTGGCCGACATGCGCGATCTGCTCGAGGCCAGCGAACAGGACGAGACCAAGGAAAGCCAGGTCGACGCCGTCGCCCGGACCGCCACTGAGATCTACGAGGAGACCCGCGCCGAATGGGAGCGCGAGGACGCGGACCGCGACGACCCGGACCTGCGCGAGGCATGGCGTCTCGCCCAGGGCCTGAAGTTCGCGGCCCGCCAGTACCGGCCCTTCGCCCAGGGCGCGGGAGAGACCAAGAAGGGCATCATCATCAGCCTCGGCGTGCGCCTCGCCCCATTGACCGTCGGCCCGGTTCGTGAGATCCTCTCCGACGACAACCTCGGCATCGACCGGATCGGCGGATACCAGGACGAGCACAAGGGCGGATACAGGCATCCCAACGGGAAGACGGCCATCTTCCTCGCCCTGCCCGACGAGGACCCGACCTTCAACTTTTTGGCCGCGATCTGCTACCAATGCCTCTTCGACAGCATCATCCGCCGCTGCCGTACCTACCCCGGCGAATGCCTCGCCACGCCATTGCACTGCTTCCTCGACGAGTTCGCCAACGTGGGACGCATCCCCAACTTCGACAAGCTCATCGCCACGATCCGCTCGCGCAAGGTCAGCGTCAGCATCATCCTCCAGACCATCGCCCAGCTCAAGACGATGTACAAGGACTCGTGGGAGACCATCGTGGGCAACTGTGATTCGGTGCTGTTCCTCGGCGGCAACGAGCAGTCTACCACCGAATGGCTCAGCAAGCTGCTCGGCAAGGAGACCATCGACATCCGCACCACCAGCGACTCCAAGGGCGTGTCCGGCAGCCACACCACCAACTACCAGCGCACCGGCCGCGAACTCCTCACGCCAGACGAGCTCGCGCAATTGGACAACGACAAATGCATCTACAACCTGCGAGGACTGCACCCGTTCCTCAGCCGCAAGGCATGGCCCGGAACCACCATCGCCAGACCGAAATCCACGCTCAAGCACTCCAAAGAATGGAAGGCAGCGGCATGAAGCCCAACAGCTACACCTTCAACGTGGACAAATGGAAGTTCATTGTCTCCACGAATTCGGATCGCATGGACCGAACGTCATTCGTCTCCATCGCCCCGGGAATCGCCGTCAGAGCCGATTACTGCATCCGCGCAACGGAGGATCGCATCGGGAAATACGATATCCGCCTGCACATGGGATACAGCGAGGAAGAGCGGCGCATCGTGCTGCGGAACTGCGAGATAGGCACCACACGCGAACTTAAGATCAGAGACATCGCACGACTGCCAATCGAGCAGATCATCCGCTCCTACCATCCCCCTCTGTGGTCCTATGAGATCACGGACACCGGAACTGACATCTTCGGACCACTGCCGGATTGGGAACATGACGTGCTGAGCCACGTTGATTTCCCTGCGCTCCGCAGGCAAGGCCCCACACCCGATACTTTGAAATGGGCCTCACGAGTCTATTCGGTCACTCAGCTCAACAAAGGCCCCGCAACAAAACGTTTGACGGAAGTCTTCAACATCCCTCTGCGAACGGCCTCGCATTGGCTGACGCTCATGAAAGAGCGCGTTCCAGAATCGGTTTCCGCGAAGCTCCCGTCACCCATCACCGTTCACGAATCAGAGCCCCGGATCGCTGCCGGGCAAGCCGGTGCCCCCGTCTGATGGCGTGGGCACGGACCATCCCGGCGAGGCTCCGCCCGTATTGGTAGAGGACGACGAGCCGCCCGAAGACGGGCGTCGTCCGGTTCCGGAACCGGATCCGGAACTTCCTTGGGATTGCGATTGGCTTCCTCCCGAATATGAGGGCGTTTGCCGCTGTGGAGCCGATTGGGATTGCGATGCCTGGGCCTGCTGCTGCGCGGCGGCGGCAGCCGCGGCCGCTTCCTGTTCTGCCCTGGCCTTCGCCTCCGCGTCGGCCTTCTCCTTCGCCGCCTTCGATTCGTTGACCTCTTTCACGGCTTTCGCGATCGCGTCCGCGTCACGGGTCTTGACCGCCTTCAGCAGACTTGCGCGGGTCTTGTCGTCCGCCACCCTGCCGTCGGTCTCCTTGTACAGCGCGTTCGCGTCGTCCACGGTCTTGTCGAGCTTGCTGTCGGTGACGGCCTTGGTTGCGGCCTTGAGGTCGGTGAGACGGTTCTTGAGCTCTTTGGTCGTTCTGTGCAGCGACGCCGTGGTCCTGTCCAGGTCGGATGTGGCGGCGTCGGACGCGCAGGAGCCGCTGATGGTGGTCGTCTTTGCGCCCAGGAGCCGATTCAACGCATCAAGGGTCTTGGGATCCGCGACCTGGCCGCGACTGGTGTCCTTCAATAGTTTGGAGGCTTTGGCCGTGGTCCTGTCCAGGTCGGACTGGATGGTCCTGCGTGTCGCTTCGGCCGAGTCGCATGCGCTGATTGCGGTCTCATGCGCCTCTTGCCGCATGGCGGCGGCGTGGCGGTTTTTGATTTGCAGTCCCATCCAGGACACGGCTATGAGGCTCGCGGCCATGACGATCGCGACGAGCGCTTTTCCGACCGGGAAGACGCGGCGCACCTTCAGATCGTCGAGGTCGGCCGAGTAGGTGACGGCCGCCGACAGCCCTCCTGGTCTCTCGGTTTTCCCGGTTTCCGTCGGTTCCGGTTCCGATATGGGCGGAAGGCTCATTGTGGTTGGCTCCGGGTCGGCGACCTGTTCGAGTGCCGCGAAATCGCCGTCGGCGTCCTTCAGGGCCTTCTCCGCGGAATCGTCGGGATGGGACTGTTCCGGCTCGGCGGTCCGGGTCTCATCCACAGATTCCATAGATGCCGGCACGGGTTCCGGTTCGCTTTCCGGCGGCAGTGGCGCGGATGGTATGGCGACGCGGCGGCGACGGCGCATGGATTCGGGAGGCCTTGGCGCGGCCCCGGCCTCGTCGAAGCCCTGCCTCTGCGCGGTGCGCCACCAGTCGACGAGTGCCGGCCATGCGTGCGGATGTTCGGCTATGAGGCGCATCCACGGGCGCCAGCCGGGGTCGTTGGCCATGGCGTGTAGCTGGTCGGCGGTGAGTTTGGGGCTGAGGATCGGCTCGCCCGTCTTCCTGTCGGTCCTGATCATTTCTCGTCGTCCTTGTCTTCCGCCGGCGCCTTGTCGCCGAGGACGGTGTACGCGCCTTCGAGCGGCCCGTTGATGCCGGTGCATTTCCAGCTCTTGTCGGCGGTCCATCGCCATGTGAGGGTCCATGGCGATTCGAGGCCGGTCCAGACGCTGCACGTCGCGGTCGTGGAGGTGCCGGCGTTCATGCCGCCGGACGCCTGCACATCGGGCTGGTCGGCGATCCGGTCGATGGGGATGTTCAGGCCCTGCGCGTCGGATGCGAAGTATCGTTTGATGAGCCGGTCGCGGTCGGCGGCCTTGGAGGTGTATGCGGCGGCGGCCTTCGGGGCGAGCTTCTCGCATACCTCCAACGGTCTCTGATGCTTCACGGCCGGCGTGGACGTTGACGTCTCCGCCTTGACGTCGGATGCCGCGGCTTTGTCCTGGTCTTCCGTTCCAACCGGATGCATGAGGATGAAGGCGATGTTCGCGACGACCATGAGCACGACGGCCGCGGTCGTGGCCGCGATGATGAGGATGTTCCTTTTGCGCTCGTCCATTTCCCTTTCCTTCCTAGTGGATGAAGCTGACGCCGTTGCCCATGGCGGCGAGTTCCGATGCGCTGATGGTCTCGGTGACGACGGCCATCCAACCGGTGCCGGACTGGCTGATGAGGATCGAGCCGTCGGAATTGACCTGCTCGACGACGGCGACGTGGCCGTAGGCCACGGACGATCCATGCACGCCGCCCTCGAAGCACATCACGTCGCCGGGCTTCGGACTCCGGCCCACCTGGTATCCGAGGCGCGCGGCGGTGTCGTTCCACTGGCCGCCGTTGCCCATGTGCGCGTCGACGGGCTTGCCGATCTGGTTCCTTCTCATTGCGGCCCACCAGGTGCACTGGTAGGTGTCGTAGTCCGGGAAGCGCGCGTAGTGCAGGCCCATCTTCTCGATGTCCACGTGCCAGCCGTCGCCCATGACGAGCTTCGGGCTCAGCGTGCCGGCGGTCGGGCCCGAATCGCCGCCGACCGACGCGGTGTACTTGCTCTGCGCCAGGCCGATGATGCGGGTCACGTAGTTCTTGGTCTCCGTGAAGGGCGGTATGCCGCCGTATTTCAGGACGCTGCCGAGGCCGGCGTTGTAGGCGGCGAGGGTCAGCTGGAGCGTGTCGCCGGTCAGCCTTCCGGACTTCTTGGCCGTCTCGACCTGCGAGGCGAGATTGCACATGTAGTTGCCCTGGCTCCAGATCGCGTCGTGCGGGTCCCAGATGTCGGCCTTGCCGTCGCCGTCGCCGTCCTTGCCCGCGGACGCCCATGTGGACGGCATGAACTGTGCGATGCCCTGCGCCCCGGCGGAGCTGCCGGCCTTCGGATTCCAATTGGACTCCTGGTCGATCTGGGCGGCGATGATGCTCGGTGTGACGACCTGGCAGATGGATCCGGCGCGGATCACGTCGGCCTCGTATTCCGCGGGCACGCCCGCGACCGTGGATTCGCTGGCGCTGGATCCCAGGAACGCGCCCATGACGGCCAGGAGCACGCCGAGCATCGCGAGCATGGCCGCGATGACGGGCAGGATGGGAAGGCTGATGGAGACGGCTCCCGCGATGACGCGGGACGCGGCCATGCGCACGAAGTTCGCGGCGGCGCGGGCGGCACGCACGGCGGCCTGCCCGGTGGCTTTCGCGCCGCGTACCGCCTTGACGGGCGCGCGGCGGTGCCGCCAGATGAATTTGGCCGACGAGTTGACGCCCTTCACGCCCGCGCGTGCCGCTTTGAAGGACAGGTCGCGTGTGGTGCTTCCCAGCTTCGACGCGAAGTCGTCGTCGGCAGCGGTGAGCCTCGCGCCGGCTTCGTCCATCCAGCCCATGCCGGTGGATCCCATCTGCTTGACGCTACGGCCGGCTTTCCCAATGCCTGCGCCTATGTGCTTGCCGATCCGCTTGCTCGCCTTGCCTTTCGCGGCGAACTCGCCGATCTTCTCGCTGGGCTTCGCCTCGGACAGCGCCTTGGGTTTGCCGGCCGTCTTGCGCATTCCCCTGCCCGGACGAAGGGCGCGTTTGCCGCGGTTCATGATGCGCCGCGCCTTGCCGGCCGTCCAGCCCACGCCGTGCATGGTGGAGGACATGCCGTACATGCCGGCGCGGCCCGCCATCTCGGCGGCGGTGTGTCCCATGGAATCGGCGATGTCGGCCCGGTCCGCGCCGAACTGCGCGGCGCTGGACACCACGCCGGTGGCCGCGCGTCCGATGCGGGCGCGTGTGCCTCCGGCGTGGTGGGCTTGGGTTCCGCTCATGCGTTTACTTTCCTTCCTGGAAGGTCGTGGAGTACAGCCGGTAGAGGTCGCCGCCCGCGGGGATACGCCCGTCGAACGGCACGTAGGCGCTGCCGATCTTCATCAATCCCTGGCCGGGCAGCACGCCGGTGAAGTACTGGCGCTGCTCCTCGCTCAGGGTCAGCAGCTCGCACAGGGCGTCCGCATCGGTGCTGTTCTGGCTCAGGAGCATGAGGAAGTCCGAGTTGGACAGCATCTCGCGCGCGTCCTGGAGGTCGAGGATCTCCTCGACGTTCTGCGTGATGCCGGTGACGCCGAGCCCGTATTTGCGGGCGCGCTTGTAGATGTCCTTGAACTGGGCGGCGGCGTACTGGTTGGAGAAGAAGCGGTGGAACTCGTCGACGTACAGCCAGGTGCGCCGCCCGTTGGCCTTGTTGCGGATGACGCGGTTCCACACCTGGTCGATGACGACCATCATGCCGAACGTGCGCAGTTCGCCGGACAGGCCGGACACGTCGAACACGGTGAACCGGTTGGACAGGTCCACGTTGGTCTGGCCGTTGAAGCCGCTCATGGAGCCTGTGATGTACGGGTTGAGCGCGTCGGCGAGGTACCGGCTCACCTGGTCGCCGCCCGCCTGCAATTCGTCGTGCAGGTCCTGCAATGTGGGCTGGACCACTCCCCCGCCCTGGTTGCGGTAGCGCGTGTATAGGTTGCTGACGCACTGGTCGACCAGTCCCTTCTGGAGCGGGTCGAGGCCGTCGATGCCGCCGATGAGCGCGCCGATCATGGAGACCACGTTGTTGGTCTTGTCCTTGACGGGGTCGGAGGCCGAGTCGTCCTCCAGGACGATGTCCATCGGGTTGACGCGCGTGCCGGTGCCGGCGCTGATCTGGATGATCTGTCCGCCGAACGCGGCCGCGAGGGCGAGGTATTCGCGTTCCGGGTCGATGACGATCACCTCGTCGTCACGGTTGAGGAACATGCCGGCGATCTCCTGCTTGACCGTGAAGGATTTGCCGCCGCCGGACGTGCCGAGCACGAACCCGTTGGAGTTCATGTGGCTGCGCCGGTCCGCGAGGATCGGGTTGCCGCTCCTCGCGTTGCTGCCGTAGAACAGGCCGTGCGGCTCGAACACCTCCTGCGTGGTGAACGGGATCAGGATCGCCGCGCTGTTCGTGGTCAGGGTGCGTTTCATGGGCAGCGGGTTGTTGCCCAGGGGCAGTTCGGCCGTCAGTCCTTCCATCTGCATGAACTTCAGGCTCTCGGCCGTGCACGACTGGGCGTTGACCTTGGCCTTCACGTTCCTGCACGCGACCTCCAGCTCCTCCTGGCTTGCCGCGGACACGCCGATCACGATGATCGAGTCCACGAGCCTCTGGTTGGTGGAGCGCAGCTCGTCGCGCAGTTGGCCGAGCTGTTCCTGCTGGTCGGCGAGGTCGTCGGGAAGGTCGTCGGGGTCGAGTCCCTGCCTGCGGTTCTTGCGCCTCTGGTCCATGATCTGCATCTTGACCTCGGCGTTCTTGCGGCGCACGAGCGTCATGCTGTCGCCGCGGTCCATGGGCGCCAGGTGGATGCTCACGTCGACGCGGGCGCGCAGGCCGGTCAGGTCGTTGACCAGCTGGTCGGACAGTTCCGGCGGCAGGCTGGACACCCACATGGTGCGGTGCAGGTATTTCGAGTCCAGGGATTCGATGTCGAGCATGGTCGGGTTTCGCGCGTCGATGCTCCACGGGCACACGAGGTCCTTGGTGTCGGGTTTGCCGGGCATATGCTCGAAACGCCGTTCGTCGAACCGGAACTCCTCGCCGGGCCGGAGCACCTCGGCCATGAGGCGCAGCCGGTGCTCGCGGTCGAGCCGGGTGGCCTCGCATGCGTCGATGGAGCGCATCTGGCTGACGAGGTTGTTGCACAGGGCGTTCAGGCTCGCGACGGCGGCCTGCTCGTCGCTTTCACGGACGGTGACGGTCAGGGTCTTCACGGTGCTGGTGTTGCGGCTGACGGATTCGAGTTTGCCTTGGGCGAGGCGGTTGTAGTCGAGCCGGTAGTGGTCGAGGCCGTCGCCGGTCTCGTCCATCATCACGTCGGCGAGGATCTCGCGCACGCCGCGTGAACGCGTGTAGGAGGCGATCTGCACGCTTTGCCCGGCCTCGAAGCTGTTGATGAGCTTGGCCCACCGGTCGATGATCTCCATCTGATGGGATTCCGGGCTCAACTGATAGTTGATGTCCTGGAAGAGGATGGTGGCGCTCCACCGTCCGTCGCCCAGGCGTGCGGTCCCGTTGCGCAGCATCGCGTCGTAGCCGATAAGCTGCTTGACGCCCTTCGGCAGACGCGTCGCCTTCTTTCTCCGCGCCTTCGTCCCGGCTTCGGCACCGCCTTCGTCCGGCGCGACCACCGGGGGGTTCTTCTTTCCGAACATTCCTCACCTTTCCTTGATCGTCGGTTTCGCGCCGGTGCGGTATGGTCTGCCCGGACCGTCGAGCAGGTAGACCTCGCGCTGCGTGTAGTGGCGCAGGATGTATTTCAGGTATTTCTCGGGCATGAGCCCCTTGGGACGGGCCCACCCCCATGCGGCGATGGGCAGGCCGGGCGGGAAGATCAGATACATGCACAGGTTCGGATCCCATCCCAGACCGAGCCACATGCCCAGGTATCCTCCCCCGCATACGACGGCCAGGATGACTGCGGCGAGGCACTGCCGCCAGCTCATCCCCATGAACACCTTCGATTCGATGGTGGTCAGTTCCCTGTAGACGGGCATCTGCAACGCCATGATGATTGCTTCCTTTCGTGGATGTGGATTGCGTTGTGTTTCATTCGCCGCCGAAGAGCTTCTTGGCGACGGAGTTGGCCGCCATGACGACGCCGATGAGCATGACGCTCGCCAGGAGCAGGCCGATGAAGTTGTCCATCACCCAGCCGGAGAGGCTGTCGCCATCCTTGAACTTGCTCGGATTGAGCGTGCCGCCCACGAGCGTGCGGTACATGAGGATCGCCAGATAGAGGGTCGCGCATTGGAACACCGCGCTTGCATACTGTTTGAAGTAGTTGATGCCCCACTGCCTTGTCTCCTCCTGCGCGATGAAAGCGATCGGCAGGGGGTTGAACGCGGTCAGCAGGTAGATCTGCACGAAACGCAGGAGGACCACGACGGTCACGACGATGGTCGCGCCCTTGGAGACGAGGAACGGGATGATCAGCAGGATCAGGCATGGGATCTGTCCGAACGGTCCGGCCGACTCGATGGCGCTCCTCATGCTGTCGCCCAAGCCCGCGCCGGCCGCCGTCCCGGTGGTGGGGGCCGCGGTGTGGATGCCGTTCATCACGGACTGTCCGATCTCGTCGATGGCCTTGAGCATGAGCTCGCAGTGCTGGGCGGCGGTGAACACGAGGACGAGTTTGAACATCGCCATGGCGATGAGCTTGACGCCGAGCTCCCGGTCGCCGTCCGCCCTGGTGCTGACCCTGGCGATCTCCAGCACGCACATGATAGCCAGGATCGTGCTGGCGATGGGTTTGACTGCCGAGCGGGCGATGGTCAGGCTCAGCTGGTACATGCCCGCGTTGTATTCGGCGGGGGTCTTCAGCAGGTCGGCCACGATGTCGTCGCCGACGCCGGACCCTATCGAGTTGAGGATGCCGACGATGAAATCGACCATGCGTGGCCTCCCGTCTACAGGGCGATGTTGGAGAACAGGGCCGCGGCGGCGATGATCAGGCCGCCTCCGACGACCTGCCAGACGCCCGACTGGGTGGCGGGACCGTTCTGGTCCTTCAGGCCGCCGGCCAGGGTGATGACGCCCCATACGGCCCACAGGCCGCCGCCGATGATGGCGAACTGGCTGAACAGCTGCAACGCGCTGGTGACGACGCTGCTGCCGTCGGCCGCGATGGTGATTCCGTACATGATGGTTTCCTTTCGACTTGTTTTGATGACATGACCACGGTATGGCCGTCGAGAAGGCTCCGGTTTGGACGTTCCCGCCGAAACCGAAGAGGCTCGGACGATGGTAGGGAAAGGCCCCGCCGACCGTTCGCCGGTGGGGCCGGGTCCCGCCGCCGCGCGCCGGGCTTTGAGTGCCATGGTTCCCGTCCGGCGTTCCGCGGGCCGCGGAACATGGAAACGGGACGGCATCATGCGAAAGGAAGACGGACCGATCCGCCACAAGGGGAATGGTGCCGTCCGTTTCCAGCGCCCGTGCCGGGAGTCGAACCCGGAGCCACTTTGGGGATTGCTGAGGGAAGCGTGGCTTATCCGTGCATGGGCCGGGGCGCGCCCGGAGACCGGACGCGCCGTTGTTCAGTCATTCATCACTGGGCATCGTCGGATGCATGTTCCGCTCCGGCCGTCACCGCCTTCCTGCGGCGGCGCGCCACGGCGATGGCCACCGCCGCGGCCATGCCGTAGACGGCGGAGCCGGTGGTGGCGAGGTTGACGCTCATGCCGTTCCAGTCGTCGGTGGCGGACTCCACCTTGGTGTCCGCGCAGTAGTCCTTGCCGTCGATGGTCACGACGTCATCGGACTTGCCTTCGGTCTTGGCCTCGGGCTTGGAGCCGGACGCGTCGTCCGAGGTGCCGTCGCCGAACGGGGCCGACGTGTCGACCGGGCATTCGGTCAACGGGGTGCCGGTGACCTTGGCTCGGTCGGTGTGGGTCTTGGTGACGCCCTTGAGCGTGCCGGTGACCTCGACGCTCTCGCCGGGCTTGAGCACCCTGGTGCCCCAGTCGGACGGGTACTTGATGTCCACGACCTCGCCGTCGCCGGCGATGGTGGAGTCCTCCAGCTTGAGGTCCTTGGCGCGGAACACCGCGCCCTGCTGCGTGTCCGGGTCGGTCTTGCTCGTGTTCGTGATGGTGAACACGATCTCCGTGTCGCCGGAGACGGTCAGCGCGTCCTTCGAATTGTCGCGGTCGCCGGCCGGCCATCCGGACTTGCGGTCCCACTTCTGGACGGAGATGGATGGGGTCATGTCCGGGGTACGGGTCCACACGATGTTGGACCGGGACTCCTTGTCGTTGTAGTGCTCCGTGAACCGGTTCTCGTGCCGGTCGGTCACGGCGAGGCGCTTGCACTGGATGTAGGCGCGCCAGCCGGCCTCATGGGAGCCGTCGGACACGAGGGCCCGGTAACGGCCGGTCGCTTCGATGGCCACCACGTTGCGGCCGTCGACGACGGCCGTGGAGAGGGTGAACAGATCCCCGCCGAGCTTCGAGGAGTCGAAGCCGGAGCCGGCGATCCGCTCGCCCTTGGACGCGACGACCTCGCCGCCTGAAAGCAGGTCGCGGGTCGCGTACACGGCCCACTGTCCGGTGCATTCATCGAAGGCCGGGTCGAGCGCATCGGTGATGTCCCACTGGTCGACCTGCGGGTAGGCGCGATCCGACGGCAGGATGCTGGAATCGAGCTGGTAGAGGAACGTGCTGTCCTTGTAGACGCTCCTGCCGTTGGCGGATGCGCCGCCGACCTTCACGGTCACGTCCTTGGCCGGGTTGATGGGCTTCAACGGGTTCGTGACCTCGTTGGTGTCCTTGCGGATCCTGTCGAGCACCTGCGTGGCCTTGTTCTTCACGACGTGGCCGTCGGTGACCTTGATGACGGTCATCGGCATGGTCACGGTGTACGTGTGGCCCAATAGGTTCTGGTCGATGGCGGGCTGGGACAGCGGGTCATGCCCGTCGGACTCGCTGTAGGCCTTGAGGTCTTCCGGCTGCGGGTCGCCCTTGACGGTCTGGCCCGTCGCGGGGATCTCGGTGTCCACCAGTTTGGCGTAGGCGTAGAGCACGCCGTCCCTGTCCTGAAGGTTGAACTTGTCGGTGACGTCCTTGCCGGTCTCGTCGGTGATCTCCACGTTGGTGGCGTCGAGTTTCAGATACTCGTCGTCGTAGTCGTCGGTCATGCCGAGCCTCCAGACCTTGTAGGCCTGGTTGTCCTGTTTGGCGTCGATGTCGACATGGTAGTGGATCTCGTCGCCCAGCAGGGCGGTCCTGCCGTCGATGCTGATCGTCGGGTCCTTCCGCGTGTCCCGCTTGACGGGGTCGAGCTTCGGCGGGATGTTGAACACCTCGTTGCTCGGGGTCAAGCTGTTGTTGAGGGTCAGCACCCACTTGTTGCCGACCTTGTGGTCGGTGGGGGCATTATCGGAGACGGTGCCCTCGAAGCGGACCTGGAGGCGGGGGTTGGTTCCCGCGCGCCACTGGCTGATCGTCTCCTGGTCGGTGACGGTCAGGGTGAACATGTGCTTGGAGTCATCCCACGTGGTCGTGTACTTCTTCCTGGACACCGGCTTGCCGGTGTTCAGGTCCATCATCTCCAAGGTCTGCTTGTCCGGTTTCAGATACGGGTCGTAGGAGTCGGTGAAGCTCACGGACCTGACCGTGTAGGCGAGGTCGGACGGCAGTTGCGGCTGGGTGGTCAGCTGGTATTCGACCTTCTGGCCGGGCTGGACGACCTTGCCCTGCACGCTCTCCTGGTCGCCGCCCTGGCTCGCCTCGCCCACCACGTCCTTCCCGGCCGGCGGGATGTAGCCGCAGATCTTCGGCTCGTTGGTCGGCTCGGTATGGTTGTTCACGGTCTCGGAGCCGCTGTTGGTCAGGTCCTTGCCGTCCGGGGCGGTGCAGAAGGTGAGCTCGTCGCCCGCATCCTTCTTGAAGTCCTTGCGGACCTGCTCCGCGCCCCGGCCGCCGGCGAAGTCGATCCTGCCGGGGATCAGGAGCGTGACCTGCCTGGGGTTCTTCAGCTTCTTCAATCCCTTGAGGTAGGAGGCCTTGGCCTTGGCGGTGGCCGTGGTGCCCTGGACGGTGATGTCGAACTGGTCGGTCACGTCCTTGCCGGTGTTCACGATGTCGCTCACGCTGCTTTCGCGGTCGGTGCCGGCCGTGGACTCATACACGCGGATGTTCTTGGTGTCCGGGTCGAACAGATAGTCGGCGGCAGTCCAGTCATCGGTAAGGACGAGCTTGTTCGGCGCCTGGATCAGGTTCTTGCCGATGGTGCCGTTGACGACGCTGCCGACCTTGTCTCCGTCGAGGTAGGTGTGCGCGTCGCCGCCTGTCTTGTTGGTCTCCTGCGGGTCGATGACGGCCTGCCATTTGCCGTCCCGCTCGAAGATCCAGCTCTTGTCGGGGTTCGGCTGCCAGGTGTCGAATTCCTTGCTGCCGGCATCCGCCTCGGCCTCCTGGTTCCACCGGCCGGTCGCGTGGTCCTTGACCTTCCTGAAGTCCTTCGGCCTGCTGACGGTGATGTCGAAGCTGAACTGGTACTGGTGGTCCAAAGGCATCTCGCCCTTGTCGGCCGAACGCACGGCCGAGACGGTGTCCGTCTTGCGGTCCCAGGCGATGGTGAACTCGCCGGACACGTCGCGGTCGTTGTCGCTCGTGTCGACGAGCCTGTAGTCGTCGACGGCGTAGTCGACGCCGTCGGCGGTGATCTTGTCCTTGAGCGTCATCTCGTAGCCGCCCTTGCCGGTACCGTAACGGATGACGGTGCGGTTGGTCATGCCGTCGGCGCTCACGCCCTCGTCGATGGTCTTGACCGGCGGGGTCGGCGGTTCGGCGCTCACGTTCCAGGTCTCGGACGGGTCCTTGTCGGCCGTGTCGACGGACGATTTCATCCCGCCCTGCTTGGCGACCTGGATGTCGATCCAGTACCGGCCCTCCTGCCAGTGGCCCATGCCGAAGTCCGCCGGGGTGGCGAGGCGGTCGAGCTGGGTGTCGCCCGAGTTGGCGAAGGCGATCGGCTTGCTGACCGTCTTGGCGGCGACGTACCCGTTCTTCTGGCCCTCGTAGTGGATAATGGCGGTGCCGTTCAGGTTCTCCTTGATGCCGCTGCCGTTGTTGCTCGCGTGCAGGGTGTCGCCGATCGGGTCGGTGGAGCCGACCTTCAGATCGGCCCCCTGCCTGTGATTGGTGGTGACGGTCAGATCATAGTCGCGTGGCGGCTGCTGGTTGTTGACCGCGACGCACACGACCTGCACGCCGGTCGGATACTGGTTTCCGGTCGTGGTGATCTGGTCCGTGAACTTGTCGTGCACTTTCTGGACCCAGGTGGAGTCGTAGCCCTTGAGGTCGTCGCTCTTGTCGCCCAGGGCGTTCCAGTTGGCGTCGAAACGGTTGCGGAAGGCGGTCGGGTTGGTGCCCCATGGGACCAGTCCGTCCGAACTGTCCGCGATGGTCGCGGCGACGCCGATCACACGAGCCTGGGTGGCGTCGCCGTCGGACTTGTCGGCGACGGCCTGGTTGATCGCCTCGGTGCAGGAGCTCTTGATCCGGGACACGATGGCGTAACTGTCATCGGTGGGGATCTTGTAGCCGGAGTTGCGCATCACCTGGAGCGCGTAGTCGATGGACGCCTGTCCCCAGCCCTGGGCCGGCGAATCCGTGTAGTTGCTGTCGTCCTGGAGGTAGAGGATGTCCCCGCTCGGGCCGACGTTGCCGCCGCTTCCATGGACTCCCCCGCCGCCGGAGCCGATACCGGCGTAGGCCGGCATGGCCGTGAGCAGCATCGCGCCCGCCGCGAGGCCGGCCACCGCCGCCTTGACGGCCTTCTTCCTTGCAAAACCCACTGGTTTTCTCCTTTATCTTGATGGTCATGGCGCGGCCGGATGGCCCGGTCGCGCCATGACCATCAAAACTCGTTTTTTGCCAGGCCGGTTTGGACATCAGCGGGAAGAAAGGCACGCATCATATGGCGGATCATGGGCAGGTGTTGCAGACGCCATCTATGCAAGTGTTTCCGGGTCTGCATTGCCCGTTCTGGGCAGGGACGCCGCTGCCGCCGATGACGATGTGCAGGTCGGAGCCGGAACCGGCCGACGAGCCGCCGCCGTTGGATTGCGACGGTGAGGATGCGGAACCGCCGGAACCGGACGAGGACGAGGCGCCCGAATACGAGTAGCCACGGTTCGAGTACGATCCGCCGCCTGAATATGTTTGGGATTGCGATGCCTGCGCCTGCTGCGCGGCAGCAGCGGCCGCCGCGGCGGCTTCCTGTTCGGCCCTGGCCTTCGCCTCCGCATCGGCCTTCTCTTTCGCCGCCTTCGATTCGTTGACCGCCTTCACGGCTTTCGCGATGGCGTCCGCGTCGCGTTTTTTGATGGCGTCCAGCAGACTTGCGCGGGTCTTGTCGTCCGCCACCTTGCCGTCCGTCTCCTTGTACAGCGTGTTCGCGTCGTCCACGGTCTTGTCGAGCTTGGACGTTTCGACCGCGTTCACCAGCCTGTTCAGGGACTTCGTGTGGGCCTTGTACCATGATGCGTTCGCGGTGATGCCCTTCGTGGCATCCTGCACGCCGGGCCTCGAATCCGCTTTGCAGGACACGGTCTTCGGCGCGGACGCCTTCATGGCCTTGGACAGGGCGTCAAGGGTCTTCGTGTCCTTCACGCTTTTCACGTCGGTCTTCGCCATACTGGCGGCCTTGCCGTTCAATAGCGCGTTGTACGCGGTCGTCGCGACGTGGAGACGTTCGCTCTCGGCTGCGCAGTCCGCCCTGGCCTCGGCCATGAGGCGGTCCGCGTGCGTCTTCCAGGTGATGCCTCCCGCCGCAAGCAGTGCGAGTGCGACGATGGTGATGACGACGATCCTTCTGCGATGCGGCTTTTTCTTTTCCGTGGGCTCGATCGAAAGTTCGATGGTCTCATCTTCGATGGCCTTTTCTTTCTCTGTCATTTGTTCTCCTTGTTCATAGGTTCACAGCTTATTTCAGGCCCAGGTACGTTTCGAGGGCGGCATCGACCACTTCCTGGATGCGCATGTCGTGCTCGGCGGCCCAGGTCTTGAGCCTGCGTCGGGTCGAGGCGCGCAGGCTCACGCTGGTCTTCACCCAGTCCTCACCGGATTCCGGTTTTTCGTTTTGCCGGTTTTTCGGTATCCCGGTATTCGGTTTTTCGGTATTCCGGTAAAACGGTGTTTCGGTTTGCTGGTCGCTGTTGAGCAGCGCGGTCAGGTCGCGCGACCGGGGCGTCAGGTTCATGTTCCTCACAGTTCCACCTCCCCTTTGAGCTGTCGCATGGTCCGCTTGAGTTCGCCGGCCAGGTCGCGGTATTCGTGCAGGCGGATTCCGCGCGGGCGGGTGGATTTCGCGTTGAGGATGTCCTGCCGTTTCGGGATCAGCGTCTCGAAGCACGCGATGCCTGCGTCGTCGATCCATGACAGGGCGTCGCGCAGGGCGGTCGTGTTGGCCTCGGTGCGGCACAGGAGGATCGCGGCGGGTATGCCGCGCCGGTCGCACAGGTCCTTCACACCGGCGGCCTGGTCGAGGTCGATGCGGCTGGGGCTCGAGGGGATGACCACGAGGTCCGCGTTGTTCACCGCTTCGTCCAACGCGCGCCCGTATGGGGCGGAGTCGATCAGGATCCAGTCGACGGGCTCGTCGAGACGGCCGTTGAGCTCGTGCAGGTGCGCGATGTCGGCCGGCGCGGCGGACATCACGTCGAACGGCAGCGGGTCGTCCAGTTCGGCGGCCCGGTACCACCAGTCCTTCGCGTCGCCCTGCACGTCAGCGTCGGCGACGAGCACATGCTGCTCGCCCCGGGACTGGTCCACGAGGGCGCAGGCCAGGAACACGGCGCTCGTGGTCTTCATGCTGCCGCCCTTGCCCGTCGCCAACGCGATCACCATCGGCTCGCTCTTCTTGTCGTTCATCGGTTTCTCCTTGTCTTGGTTTTTCAGTGTTTCGGCATTTCGGTTTTTCGGTAAAACGGTGTCCCGGTATTCGCCGTTTCCGGTGTCCCGGCAGGCGCCGCGGTCCGGGCGTGAGCCGCGGCTGCGGGTGTCAGAAGAGGCTGCCCTGGATCAGGCCGTCCGGCACGGGTTCGGTTTTGAGGAAGAGCGGTTCGTCGTGGGTGTAGTCGCGGCGGGAGCGTTGGCGGCGTTTGACCGACCGCCAGTAGTCCCTGCCGTCACGGCGCATGAGCCCGTCCCAGTCCGGGTGGTCGGCCAGCCATTCGCGGATCCGCCGTTGGGGGATCCGATGCAGGCCGGCCGTGTCGATGTGCAGGTCGCGGGAGATCAGGCGGGCGAGGGTCCAACGGTTCGGATAGTCGAGTCCGCCGTACACGGTCTTGTCCTTCCACCCGCCCACGAGGGCGCGGCTGATGCAGTCGAGGCGCATGGGGCACGCGGAGCACAGCATGCGGCCCTTGCCGCGCATCCGTTCGTCGATCAGGTCCCGCCCGTCGTCGCCGGTCACGGTGTTCCACATGCGGTCGGCGAGGTCCGGGTCGATCGCGGCGATCCTCGCGCAGGCCGGCATCGTGTCCCGACCGTTCATGGCCGCCGTCCCGGAGCAGACGCCCGCGGCGAGGTTCGGTTCCCTGTTCATGCGTCCACCTCGATTCCGTCGCGTTGGTTGAGCTCGTCGGCGTGTTCCATGCATGCGGTCTGCCATTCCGACGGATGGCCGTAGCGCAGGCTTCCCTCGTGGTCGTATTCGTCCTCGTGCGGTCTCATGTCGGCGAGGACGTGTTCGCAGACGAGCGTGTGCACATGGCGTTCCTCGTGGCGTGACGGGACGCGCGTGTTCCTCACCGGCTTGGTTTTCCGGTCGCGGTCCCGGGCCTCCGAGTCCGATGCGCGCTGGCGTTCGATGTGGCTGATGGTCCAGTCGTTGGCGATGCCGTCCCAGGTGTCGGCGAGACGTCGCGCAGAGTCGATTCGGCCGAGCCAGTACGTGTTCGACGGCAGCCAGTCGATGGCCGCGAGAATGAGCGCCACCGCGGCCGCATGGTCGTCGTCATGGGCTTTGGCGATTCGGCCGACGAGGTTTCCGATCTTGGCGCGGTCGCGTTTGGTCGGTTCCGCGGTGGTCAGCATCAGCCTGGAGCGGACGGACGTGAGATGTTCCATCACGGTCGCCGCTTCGGACTCCGTTCCGTCCATGTCGTTCCCATCCTTCTCGGCGGGGCGCTTCCCGCTTGCGGGGAGCTCTCCCGTAGGGAGAGAGGGGTTGGGTTTACATGGAGGGTTTACATGGAGGGTTTTATCCTTATATATACAGCCCTGCGAGATTTGCAGAGCTAGAGGTGCGGCATTTGCAGAGCCAGAGGTGCGAGATTTGCAGTGCTGGCCCTGCGGGATTTGCAGTGCCGGTTTCGGCTCGGTTTCCAGCCCTGCGGGATTTGCAGTGCTGGGAATCGGCTTCGTTTCAACGTTTTCGGGCGGTATGTCCTTGGATTCGCCGTTTTCCATGATGGTGGAGGCGGCGGGGTCCACGGTCCCGCTCATGGTCATGGGGTCCTGTTCCGCCGTGTGCGTCTCCTTGATCCATGTGAGGGTGGACGGGTCGGATTCGACCGCGAGGTCCCACACGATCTGGCAGTACTGGGGCAGGCGGTTCCGGCCGCCCTTGCCGAGGCGCGCGTACCGTTGGTCGCCGCGGCGGATGAACCCGCGTTCCTGGAGCGTCTTCAATGCGGTGCGTACCGTGCGCTCCGAGAGTTCGGTGACGTTGACGATGGTCGCGATCTTCGGATAGGCGGCGGTGCCGTCGTCGTCCGCGCGGTCCGCCAGGTAGATGAGCACGGCCTTCGCGCTGGCGTTGCCGACATGGCATTTGAAGGCCCATGACAGTGCGATGTTGCTCACGGCCGCTCCTCCTCACGCTGCTGGTCGGCGCGGCGTCCATCGGCCAATCTGGCGGCCTGCTCGTCGCCGAGACGTGCCGCACGGCACAGGGTGAACAGCATCAGGCATTGGAACGCGACGAATGCGATCGATCCGATTAGAAGCCAGTTCACGCCAGTCTCCCTTCCATGGACGGGTGCGCCATCATCGACGCCAGGCGACGCGAATCGACCGGATCATTGTGGCGGGCGAATGCCGTCACGACCGGGAAAGTCCAAACCGGCGCGTGAAAATCCCGGTTACACTCGGGAAACACAGAGCAAGACATGCGGAAGGATTTAGTAAAGTCGTTCATGTGTGATCACTACTCCAAGACAATGCATTGGGCGGCCACGGACCGGGATCCGGCAAGATACGGGATCCGCGGCCGCTCGGAATATTGGTTGCACCGCCCGTCCCCGACGCTCCAACATCGGGAACGGGCATTTTTCTTCTATCGGTTGCAGAGAAGAGAGAGAATCGAATGAAATCAGACCATCGCACCACCTCCCCCCGCCGTCGACGGGCCACGCGCCGCCGCAACGGATGGCGAGGCAAAGGCAATCAAGAGCCTGCTCGTCAGGGACATCAAAGACTTCGATCAAAGCGTCCCAGCAGTCGTCAGACACGACGATGGAACGATCAGGCCTACGTACATAGGCGTATGGGGACAGGACCGTCTGATAGGCGCGGCCCTCATCCAGCCAGCCCTTTGCGTAGCCGAGACGCTCATATACCGCACCGGGACGAGCGGGGTCCATGCCGCACAGATACGAGAGGCTTTCGCCGAGCATGCAGCCCTCATCGAAGGGATCGCGGTCGTCAGGAAGCATCGGCGCGAAGGCATCGGATTGCAGATCAAGGCGTTCTGCGACTCCTGGGCGGCAGACCACGGCGCTGAACTGATACTCAGCATCCCCACCAACGAGGGCGCGCGCCTGCTCAACGAGAAAGCCGGATACACGGTCGTACCGCCCGACGGATATCTCACCATCAAGGTATTTGACGCTCAGGGACAGCCTCTTCACATTCCCTACGCCGACCAGCGGACCCAGGACAGAGGCACTAGCATGTGGGCGTACAAGCTCGTAGGGCAACGCACACAGCACTTCGAGATTGGCGTTCTCACCGCCTCCTGAAGTTCCGAAGACCATACCGTCGATGAATGTTCCCGACGGGTCGCGGGAGAAGACGAGTCTTCCGGCTTCGTCGCTCATGCCACCGGCACCGGAATCCATGGCCAGTACCCCTACACCGTCAATCGCCATCAGACCAGCACCTCCTTTATCGATTCAGAGAAAGAGAAAACCAAATGAAATCAACCCCTCGCACTATTTCCCCCGACGAGCCCGAAGTACGTCCGGCGAGAAACCACGCCGAGGCAGAGGAAATCGGAAGTCTCCTGCTCGAAGAAATCGCGCATCCAGGATTCATTCCTGGACCAGAGTTCGTCTGGCAGGGTCAAGGTTTTCTCAGGCCGACGCTCATAGGCGCATGGTCCCAGAACCGCCTGGTAGGTGGTGCCTCGCTCAGTCCATACATGGAACACACCAAGGCCTTTTGCGGGATTGGTCGAGCAGACGCAGCGCAGGCGATCGCACGGCTGGTAGCCGAAACTGACGGCATTGCCGTCAGACCCGACCATCGGCGCGAAGGCGTCGGACGAAAGATCAAGCTGTTCTGCGACTCCTTCGCGGCACAGCACCACGCTGCGATCATGGTCTCCGTCACCACCAACGAAGCAGCGACAGGCCTCAACCACGAAGCGGGCCACATCGTCTTTGAACGATGCGACGGTCTTGTCATCAAGTACGCAGACGCGATCAACAAACCAATCGTTTGGCTTCACTCTCTTGACGGGAGTATCCCCGAAGCGGCATGGGCCGTCACCATACTCGGAAAAACGTATGGGCCTGCCATAATCATCGGTGAGCAAAGGCCCCCACGGAGTAAAAACACCACCCAAGACAACGGCGTGCAATGGATCCTTGCCGTCGATGACAAATTCATAAGACAGGCCGTAATGTTCCTTCAGCCAAAGCAAATCGTTAAGGCTCCAGGGGGTGTGGCCGTTGACCTTGTTGGAAATGCCTCCAGGAGACTGATTCATCTCTTTCGCCAGTCGGCGATATGAGATGCACTCCTGTCTCAGCCATTTCTTCATCGCATCAGCCATATTCTATTTACTTTCAGTCTTTTTTATTTATTTAAAATATACTATATCGTTTACTTTGAATAAACGCAAATCGCCGTGTTAGATTTGTTTTATTCAGATGTCACAAAGTTTGAGGAGAACATAATGGATGAACCGGAAAACAGCTCCTTCATTGGCGCGGAAGAAGAAGCTATGCACATGGAAGAAGTCGTCGCTTGGAATGTCAAGATACTTTTAACAGCGCGGCGGGCGTCCCAACTTGCCCTTGCCGAGGCGCTGGGAATCAAGAAAGCCGCAATGTCAAGGAAGATTAATGGCTATATCTCATGGTCTTTGGCCGATGTGGTGAAGGCCGCACGATTCCTTGGGACCACTCCTGAGGATCTCATGGACGACACACTGATGAAGAAGATGACCGACGTCCCAAACCAAGGTGCTTTGGTAGGTGCCGGCTCCCCCAGGTTCCTTGTCAGTCCCTTCAACCCCGACAACCCGGTCGAGGGTGGGATCTCGGGTGCGGCCAAAGGTGCCTTGGCCGGTTTCGTGCCGTCCGGAGTCCCGTCCGGCTCCAGCTCCCTGTCCAGCCCCTCGAAGCATGACGGGATTGGGGCTTCCGGCCGGTCTCAAGCCCATGAGACACTTGGAACCATGACTACTATCATCATGCGCACGACCGAAGGCGACATCCAGATCGACCTGTTCGACGACAAGACCCCTGAAACCGTAGCCAACTTCCTTGGCCTGGCCACCGGCGAGAAGGAATGGACCGACCCGTTCACCGGCCAGCCGAGCCACGAACCGTTCTATGACGGCCTGACCTTCCATCGCATCATCAAGGACTTCATGATCCAGGGCGGCTGCCCGCTGGGCACCGGCACCGGCGGTCCGGGCTACAACTTCGATGACGAAATCGTGCCGGGACTGACCTTCGACCGTCCGTACCTGCTGGCCATGGCGAACGCCGGCCTGCGTCGCGGCATGGATGGCAAGGTGCACGGCACCAACGGCTCCCAGTTCTTTATCACCACCGTACCGACCGAGTGGCTCAACGGCCACCACACCATCTTCGGTGAAGTCGCGGATGATGAGTCCAAGGCCGTCGTCGACAAGCTCGACGCCGTGGCGACCGACCGTTCCGACGCTCCGCTCGAACCGGTGGGAATCACTTCGATTGAAGTCGTGAAGTAACACCATCAGCAATACACAGGGTTGGAGAAGCCTCCTTCCTAGACCACACTCCGATCGTCGGTCTGAAGAAATCCAGATTCGATGATCGGCAGGAGTGTGGCTCAGGAAGGAGGCTTCTCCCGTCTCTCCCCATCATGCTTCGCACATCATACTCCTCATCCAGAGGAGGGAACCGCTATATCCTTCGCAAACGGGGTTCGGCTGAATCCTTAGCACCGGTGATGCGATACACGTCGAACACGCCTTCGATCTTGCGTACGGCCGCAAGCAGGATGTTGAGATGCTGCGGATCGGCCATCTCAAAGCTGAACTGACTGGTCGCCACACGATCCGTACCGGTGGAAATCGAGCCGGAGATGATGTTCACGCCATGATCGGACAGCACACGCGTCACATCGCTCAACAGGTGCGGACGATCGAGCGCCTCCACCTGAATCTTGACCATGAATACGCCCTTGGTACTGGTCCACTGCACGTCGACTACACGTTCAGGCTGCCGCTTCTGCAAGTCCAACATGTTCTGGCAATCCACACGATGCACGGACACGCCCTGATTACGCGTGATGAAACCGATGATCTTATCTCCCGGCACCGGCATGCAGCAGCGTGCCAGTTTGACCCAGATGTCACCCACACCCTTGACGGAGATGCCCAGCGAACTGGTGGTGTTCTTCTTGTTGCGCTCGACCTGTTTGAGAGGCAGCGCCTCCTGCTCCACCTCTTCGTTGACCTCGTCGCTGCCGGCATCCTTCACCAGATGCGAAATCACGTTCTGCGTGGAAATCTGACCGTCGCCGATGGCCGCGAACACGGCATCCGCGTTGGCGAGATTGAGTTCGTCGGCGATGCCGACCAACGCTTCCGGAGTCAGCAACGTGGTAATCGGCAGATTGCGCTTGCGCATGGCTCGTGTCAGCTCGTCACGGCCTTCTTCGATGGCTTCGGTACGTCGTTCCTTGCTGAACCATTGACGAATCTTGTTGCGGGCCTTCGGGCTTTTGGTGAAACTCAGCCAATCACGGGACGGCCCCGCGGTATCGGATTTGGAGGTCAGCACTTCGACGGTGTCGCCATTCTCCAGTTTGGTGTCCAACGGCACCAAGCGTCCGTTCACACGGGCGCCCATGGTGCGGTGGCCCACTTCGGTATGCACGGCGTAGGCGAAGTCAATCGGAGTGGCCTCGGCAGGCAACGACACGATCTTGCCCTTCGGCGTGAACACATAGACTTCCGCGGAGCCCAGATCTTCTTTCAAGGAGCCGAGGAATTCGTTGGAATCCGGAGTCTCGCTCGTCCAATCGGCAAGCTGCTGGATCCATTTGAGATTATCGGCCTCGGAAAGCTCCTGGTTCTCACCGCGCTTACGGTCGGACTTATCCGGTGACGACAGGGCACGGCCCGCCTGACCGTTCTCCTTGTACTTCCAATGCGCCGCGATGCCGAATTCGGCGCGACGGTGCATATCCCAGGTTCGAATCTGAATTTCCACCGGCTTGCCGCCTGGGCCCACCACCGTAGTGTGCAGGCTCTGGTACATATTGAGCTTCGGCATGGCGATGTAATCCTTGAAACGGCCCGGAACGGGGTTCCAACGCGCATGCACGGCACCTAGCGCCGCATAACAGTCCTGAATGGTGTCGACGATGATACGTACACCGACCAGATCGTAGATGTTGGCGAAATCATGGCCGCGCACGATCATTTTCTGGTAGATGGAGAAGTAGTCCTTTGGACGCCCGGTCACATAGGCCTTGATATGCTGCTCGTCGAGATCCTCATTGATCTCGGCGAGGATCTGCTTCAGATACACGTCACGCTGTCCGGCCCTGCGAGCCACCAATACCACGATCTCGTTATAGATCTTCGGGTAGAGCACCTTGAAGCTGAGCTCTTCCAGTTCGGTTTTGATGGCGTTCATGCCAAGCCTGTTCGCCAGCGGTGCATACACGTCGAGCGTTTCATGCGCCTTCTTCTGCGCATTGGATGGCTTGACGTAACGCCAAGTACGAGCGTTGTGCACGCGGTCGGCAAGCTTGACCACCAGAACACGCACGTCCCGGCTCATGGCCACCACCATCTTGCGGATGGTTTCGGCCTGTGCGGAATCCCCGTATTCCATTTTGGAAAGCTTGGTCACGCCATCAACGAGGCCCGACACGGTATCGCCGAACTCGGCACGGCACTCCTCAAGCGTGTAGTCGGTATCTTCGACCGTATCGTGCAACAGACCCGCCGCCACGACAATCGGTCCCATGCCCAGATCGGCAAGAATCTGCGCGACGGCCAGCGGGTGGATGATGTAAGGCTCGCCGGACTTGCGCCGCTGCGTGCAATGCTGCTTGACGGCACGCTGATAGGCGCGCGCCAGAATACCCATATCCTCATCGGGATGGTGGTATTCGCACATCTTCAGAATCGGTTCAAGCGGATCAAGAGGATTCGTGCTGATCTCGCAACCCAACATGTGGGCCGAACGAACCTCGTTCTCATCGTCGCCCATCTTCCACCTCCTCTTGCAATGCTCCCTATCCTACCCGTGCCGCACGGCATGACCGACGCATCCGACCGCGTGTTGTGCGGTCGGATGCATGCGTGGCGAACAGCCTCAGGAGGCCACGCCGGTCGAGCCGAAGCCGCGTTCGGCGCGATCCGAACCCGGCAACGACGCCGCCGGCACGAATCTCGCCTCGACATAGCGCTGGATCACCAATTGCGCGATGCGGTCCCCCGGCTGGAATGTCACGGTGTGTTCCGGATCGAGGTTGATCAGCGGAACCTTGATTTCACCACGGTAGCCGGCATCAATCGTGCCCGGGGCGTTGAGCACGGTGACGCCGCGCTTGACGGCGAGCCCCGAACGGGGGTGCACCAGGGCGACGTAGCCAGCCGGTAGCGCAATGGCCACGCCAGTAGGCACCAGCGCCCGCTGGAACGGCTCCAAGGTGACCTCCTCCGTCGTTTTGAGGTCCGCCCCGGCATCTCCGGCATGGGCATAATACAGTTCCGCAGGTTGGTCGGGATTCAGCGACTTTACCAGAACCTCGACGTTTTCCGGCTCGTTGTATGCTTCGTCGAATGCCATCAGGCAGCGCACTCCTGACAGACGGGCTGCCCATCCTCGGTGGTGTAGGCCAGCTGGCTGCGATGCTTCACCAGGAAGCATTCAGAACAGATGAATTCATCTCCCTGCATGGGAATGACGGTCACCGAAGCGTCTTCATTGCTCAGATCGGCGCCGGGCAACTCATAGTCCTCGGCAATGGCGTTCTCGTCATCGTCCATATCGTTGGAGGAATTCTGCGAGCTTTTGCCCAGAGCCTGGAGCGACTCCTCGTCCTCGTCCTTGTTACGCGGGGAATCATAATCCTGTGCCATCGCGATTCCTTTCGTCATCTATGGTGCCTATGCGCCATAGAATACATGACATTTACCCCGCATAGGATACACGATTCGAAATACTCGTAAAATCCGACACGTGCGGCACAATGGAAATATCTGATGCCCGAAGAAGGAAAGTGGTGCGCTCATGCCTGAAAATCCGTTCGAGGAAGCCCGGTTCGATCATGTGGGGGAAACCGGTGAACTCGTCTTTGTTTCAGGTGCCGGAAAATTCGCCGTAAAGGTCGATGATGCGCTTGAGAGAGCCATTTTGGAAGCGAAACAGATTCGTTCCGAAGTACAACGGGAACACCAGCCGCATACGTCCACAACGTTGCCGATCTCACAGATTCAGTCGCTGATTCGCGCCGGTGCCGATCCCGCGCGAGTCGCGGAACGATACGCTTTGAGCGAGGCTCTTGTTCGGCGTTTCTCGGCCGCGGTCGAAACGGAAAAGCAGTATGCCATCGAGCAGTTCCTCGCCGTGCCGGCACCGAAGGAGAGCCGCGTACGCACGCTTTCCGAGCTCATCGAACGCACGTTCGCGGCGGCCCGCGTCCTTTTGGAGGAGGTGACTTGGAAGGCTACGCGACGCGGTCTGGAGCCATGGAAAATCACCGCGCAATTCACATCCAACGGCCGCACCATCCGTGCCGAATGGACATGGAACATGCACGACAACGCCGTGACTTGCCTCAATGCAACCGCCAAGAAACTCATCGGCGAACAGGACACGCCTAAAACGGGAGGCGCCGAAGAACATACGGTGGATGAGGATTTTCTGGCATCGTTGAATCTGCCTGGCAATTCCGCGCGCTCCGCCCGCATCGAACAGACCGTCTCAGCCTGGAACACGCCTGAGCCGACCATGCCAGCCGCCCGGCCGAAATCAGCCGCTCCCTCCGTACCGTTGTCCCCCATCGATTCGGGCACGATCGCAACGACCCCGCCGATTCCCGAAGGAGTCGGCGCCGTGCCGATGCCGCAGTCCCCGAGCGAATCCGACATGCAGGCGCAGCCCGAACAGGACTCGCCGCAGACGAAGGGCGAAACATCGTCCCACACGGCTTCGACGCCTGACGAACATGGCCAAGGCGCCACGAAGGCGAAACGTCGTGCCGGACGTTCCGCAGTGCCCAGCTGGGATGAGATTCTGTTCGGCGACTGACCTTGCGGCACGCTGCTAGGCCATGTCAATCAGACAGGGAATGTCCGATTCCAGCATGGTCAGCGATCCGTGCACGCTAGGCAGGTGCGTCGCCTTCTCGGCCTGCGTCCGTGAGTCGACGATGGTCACGGATTGTGCGGCCGACACGATGACATCACCCAACATCGGTTCCACATACGGTTCGACCGGCCCGTACACGCCTTGTGCAATCGCTTCGGCACGCGTGCGCACCTGCGCCCGCTCCTCTAGGAAATCACGCCATCTCATGGCGATGTCCTCAGGATTTTCGCCATGTTCGGCATAGAGCATCACGCAACGTGGTTCGCCGCCGATACTCGCCACACCTTGGGATAGCCGGGGCTCCCCGGCTATGTCGATGCGTTGTTGCGGATCAGCGGTGATCATGCCATGATCCGCGACGACAACGATCAGCGTCCCTTTGGGAAGGCTGCGTCTGAGCAGCCCAAGCTGACCGTCCACACGTTCGAAGGCCCCAATCCACTTGTCGGAATCCCAACCATAGTTATGGCCGACCTTGTCGGTATCACGCAGATAGACATAGGTCAATCCCGGCCTTCGTGCGGCCCTTGCGGCAACCGCGATCCTCGTGCGCGAATCCGTATTGGAGATGTAGTCGGTACCACGCAACGAAGACTGCGTCAACGCCGAGAACGCGAATTTAGGCAATCCGGAACTAGTGACGCGTACACCCTGTTCGGCAAGACACTCGAATACCGTGGGCTGGCGTTGCAGATCAAGTGGGGCCATCGCGTTTTTGAATGATATCAGCTGGCAGATTTCGCCATTGTTCGGATTCAGCTGCGTATATCCGGTCATGCCGGTCAATCCGGGGCATGTGCCGGTACCGAACGAGGCCATGGCGGCCACCGTGGTGCTTGGCATGCAGGTAGCAATCGGGCGTTGGTTGACGGAATCGTTCATCAGCGAACGGAGGTATGGCGCATGGCCGAGTCTCATATTGAGATTCCAGTAGCCAAGACCGTCAACCAGCACGATGACCGCCGATCGCGCATCGGGAAGTCCCAACACGGTCTGCAGGGAGAGCGGATCCTGATGAATCGCGGTCGGGATTGGATGGCCAAGGGCTGCGGAAATCGCCGGCAGCACCGCCGAAAGATGCAGCGCTCCCCCGCGTTCGCCCATTTTCGCCGACCTGCCGTCGCCGTATCGCGCGGGCGAGGTCATGGAAAGCAGCTCCTGCATATGCGGCACTTCAATACTCATGTCTTCCATTCAATCACCGCGTCGCGTCAGAAGCCGGCATATCGGGATCGTATGGACGTTCACCGAACGCGAAATCATCACGCTTTCGGCAGGACCGCATGCATTGCGATGCATGGAATTCGACATTACCGGCTGGTAATATAGGCAGGTTGATTACCGTCCGACGACTGTGAGGGAGAATCACTGCATGGTATCGCACCGCAAACCGGCACAACCCGCTTTCGACCCGCGTACGGTCAAGGAGCACATCGTCGAGACGCCTCTGAACGAGGAAATGAGCAAGTCGTTCCTCGAGTATGCATACTCAGTGATCTATGCGCGTGCACTGCCTGACGCCAGGGACGGTCTCAAGCCCGTGCAACGCCGCATCATCTACCAGATGGGCCAGATGAATCTCTCTCCCGACCGCCCATATATGAAATCGGCACGTGTGGTCGGCGAGGTGATGGGCAAGCTCCATCCGCATGGTGATTCCGCAATCTACGAGGCCATGGTGCGTCTCGCCCAACCGTTCGCGATGCGTCTGCCCTTGGTGGATGGCCACGGCAATTTCGGTTCCCTTGATGACGGGCCGGCGGCATCCCGCTACACCGAAGCGCGTATGGCACAGGCCGCACTCGGCATGAACGCGGACATCGCCGAGGACACCGTCGATTTCACCCCCAACTATGACAACAAGCTTCAAGAGCCGACCGTTCTGCCCTCGGCCATTCCGAATCTGCTGGTCAATGGCGGTTCCGGCATCGCGGTCGGCATGGCCACGAACATGGCCACGCATAATCTCGGCGAAGTCGTGGCGGCGGCCAAGCATCTGATGCGTCACCCCGATGCCACGTTGGAGGATCTGATGAGGTATGTGCCAGGTCCGGATTGGCCAAGCGGCGGCGTAATCGTGGGGCGGAGCGGCATTCGCGAGGCATATGAGAGCGGCCGTGGCGCACTGACCACCCGTTCGGTGACGCATATCGAAAACGTGACGGCACGCAAGAAGGCCATTGTCGTGACGGAACTGCCGTTCATGGTGGGACCGGAACGTGTGTTGGAGCGTATTTCCGAAGGTGTGAAGAATCGCAAACTGGAGGGCATTTCCGGTGCGATCGACCTGACGGATCGACATAACGGCACACGGTTGGTCATCGAGATCAAGACCGGTTTCGATCCAAACGCCGTGTTGGCACAGCTGTTCAGGCACACGCCCCTGCAAGACAATTTCACCATCAACAACGTAGCTCTGGTCAACGGTCGTCCGCACACCATGGGATTGAAGGAAATGCTCAAGGTGTGGGTGGATCATCGTCGTGTGGTGATTCGCCGCCGTAGCGAATTCCGCAGACGGAAGGCGTTGGAGCGCCTGCATCTGGTCGAAGGCCTGCTGTTGGCCATGGTCGATATCGACGAGGTCATTCAGGTGATTCGGTCCTCCGATGACGCCGAAGCCGCAAAAACCAGACTGATTGCCGTATTCGATTTGGACGACATTCAGGCGCAGTATATTCTCGACTTGCGTCTGCGCCGCCTGACGAAGATGAGCCGTATCGAACTTGAGGCCGAACGCGACGATCTGAAGCAACGCATCGAAGAGCTGGAGCGCATCCTCGCCTCCGACGAAGCCTTGGACGGTGTGGTGATCGATGAGATGGACGAGGCCGTCGCCGCATACGGCACACCACGACGTACCGTGCTGTTGGACGAGGATGCCGACGGCGGTCTGGTACCGGTGACCGCGCATGGCGATGATGGTGTTTCCGCCACCGCGCTGGCTGCCGCCCGCACCGCCGCGACCGTGTCTTCGGCAGCCGCCGACGTGGCCGCCGCCGCGAAAGCCGCGAAAAAAGCCGGCGAGGATAATGCGACCGCGACCGCCTTGCAGATCGATGACGAACCCTGTGCAGTGATGCTGAGCGCCACCGGTCTGATCGCTCGCACCCATGAGGATGCCGTGGAACGTTGGGAAAACCGTTCCGGCTCGGATGCGCGAACCAAGGATGACCAGATCGTTTCGATCTTCCGCACGACCACGCGCTCCTCATACGGACTGATCACTTCCGCAGGTCGCCTGGTGTTGGCGCATGGGGTCGAGTTGCCGGCCGGTGCCCCGGACGGCCCGTTGAACGTTTCCGGCGGCGTGAAAGCCGAGGAATTGCTAGGCATGACGGAAAACACCGATCCGATTCGCGGCGAACGCGTAATCGCCGCCATCGCAATGCCCTCCGTGGACGATGCCGGCAAGGATGGCGATGGCGCCGAACCTGCTCCGCTGGCGCTGGGTACGCGCAACGGTGTGGTCAAACGCTGGAATCGCGAGTCACCAACCACCATGGATTCCTGGAGCGTCATCGACCTGAAGGACGGTGATGAGGTTCTGGCCGCGGCCGAAGCGCGGGATGGGGATCGTCTGGTGTTCGTATCCACGGATTCCTCGCTGCTGACATTCGAGGCGAAGAACGTGCGACCACAGGGCCGTACCGCCGGTGGCATGGCGGGCATTCGTTTGTCCACCGGCTGCTCGGTCGCCGCATTCGCCGTGGTTCCGGCCGAAAAGGTCGCTTGGACGTATGACGAAGGCGAGAATGGTCTGTTCTCCGCTTCCGGCGCCGTGGTGCTGACCGTCGCTGGTGATTCCGAGGCGTTGCCGGGTACGGAGAACGGCGCGGCGAAGGTCACGCCGTTGGAGATGTACCCGACCAAGGGCCGAGGCACTGGTGGCGTACGTTCGCAACGGTTCCTGAAAGGTCAGAATACGCTGATCTTCGCTTTCGTGGGCGCATATCCGATTCATGCCTCCACAGAGGGTGGCTCCGGTGTGGAGTTGCCCAAACCCGACATGCGTCGCGACGGCTCCGGTACGGATATGGCCGCCCCCATCGCCGTTGCCGGTTGATCGTCAGCGATAGAGTTTCATGCCTTGCGGGCTTTCCGTGAAGCCTGCGGCATGGAGCAGCCGCATGTATTTGTTGCGTTGTTTCAGCGATATGCCGTTCATCTCGTTGAAGCTGATACTACCGCCGGACTGACGCTGCAGCGCGTAGACGAGTTCCGAACAGGCTTGGCGCAAGGTGCCTTCGGCATCGGTAAACGCCATGATCCTATGGCTTTTCGGCACGGCGAACAGCACAGGCTCACCCTCCTTGAACACGACGATCGACCCCGTTCTGCGTGCCGGCTTCGCACCACGCGAGCCATCAGCCTTCTCGGTTTTCGTCGGCTCAAGTTCAGGCCATGCGATTGCCGCGCCCGTAAGGCTCGCGGGATCGGTCACCTCAAGCGCCACACAGGATTGGCTGTGCCACTGGTTTTCACTGCGCAACGCGTCCACGGTATCGTGACCGGCGAATTGCGCCGCACCGAAGCCATCTACGAACAGGCCCCGCACCAGCGTGCCGTGCTCTTCCATACGTTTCAGAACGGGATACAGCCTTGAAAATCCGCCGGCAATTCGTTCTTTATCGATGAGCGGGGCCGCGATGACGCCGTATCGATCCAGCAGTGACTCGATCCGCGCTATTTCACGTTCCTCCATGCCACCGTTCGATGTCGCCGTTCCGTTTTCGATCGGCCTTGGCGCGGCGACCGCGGACCACAATCCGCCCAGTGTCATCGGCACCGCAGTATGCATGCGTACTCGCCTGCGCAAGGTGGCCCTTGGCGCACGTGCGATTCCGGAACCTTGCATCAGTGCCCGTACGGGAGCAAAAGAGCTGTTGGTCACCCTGCCCTGCCATACGAGTGACCAAAGCGCTTCCTCGAATTGGCTTTCGCCCCATGCGGGAACGATGATTTCGCCCGTGGTTTCGTCCACTTGCGCCTCGGCATGCCGCTCCCATACCGATTTGGCGGTCGCCGACAACTGTGACGCATGGAAGGCGCCACCATCCTGCAATGCCGTGATGACGGCCTGCGGTATGGTCAGGGCCTCATCGTCTTCGACTGTATCCGATGCGACCGTTTCGGGGACCAGCGGCGAATCGGCCGGATAGAATGCGATGTTTCCAACCTCCTTGGCGGCCGTGTCGCCGGCCCCTTCGCCGACCCAGATCACGTCGCCGGAGGCTATCAGCTCATCAAGCATGGAAGGATGATATCCGCGCACTCTCGTCGAAAACACGGAAGACTCCCAGATTTGGGCGGCCAAAGACACACCTTCGAGCTGTTCGATGACACGCATCAGACCGTCAATGCCCTCATAGCGTTCACCGCCGACCGGACCGACTCCCTGACGGTCAAGCAGAAAAGCCTGGTAGGTCTGCGGGCTGACCGGTTTGATGGCGTTACGCGCCTTGGCAAGGGACCTAGAGCGGATACGGCGAAAGACGTCCCTATGCAGCCACTGCTGCGACGACGTTCCATAATCGGTTTCGCCAATGGTTCCCGCGCGAGGAGACGAAGAGTGCGCAATCGGCGAACGAACATCAGCGGAGTCGGAATCCGTCGATGCGGCATCAGCCAATGCCTCGGCATCAGCGAAGTGGCCTGTAAGCAGATCCCCCTTGGCATGAAGCATATCGAGGGCACGCACAGCCTGAACGGCATCGATGTCCAGATCGGCAATCATCCGGTCCGCGACAAACGGACCATGCGTTTTGGCATAGCGGGTCACTCGGCCGGTAACGTCGCCTTTATCCAGATCGTTCCAGAAGGTCTTTTCGGCTAACTCGTGCGCAACCTGTCTGATCACGTCGGCATCCAGTACGGTGGACATGTCGGTGCCGCCAAGCAGACGTTCCAGCACCTCTGGATCCATGGACAGCAATCGCGTGCTGCGCTCGGCCTGCGGCACGTCGTATTGGTACATGACCGCACCCACGAATCCGAAAAGCATGCTTTCCGCGAATGGCGACGGCGTTTCAGTGGTCACATCGCTCAGTGCGATCGTTGCGGAGTTCAGTCCGGTCATGATTCGCCGCAACGCCGGCAGGTCGTACACATCCTGCAGGCATTCGCGCGCGGTCTCCAGCAGTAGTGGGAAGTTCTGACGCGCACGGGCCGCGTTAAGCAGTTGGGCGGCACGCAGTCGTTGCTGCCAAAGAGGCACGCGTCTGCCGGGATCAGTGCGTGGCAGGAACAGTGAGCGCGCTGCACATTCACGGAATCGTGCCGAATACAGCACGCTTTCGCCGACTTGCGCTTCGATGATGCGGTGTAGATCGTCGAGATCGAACAACACCAGTTCACGGATCGGCAGATCACCATCGACATCCGGCAGGCGGATGATGATGCCGTCATCGGCCGCATACACCTGCCCATCGAACCCATATCGCTGCCTGATGCGCGTGGTGATGGCCATGGCCCACGGCTCGTGTACGCGTCTTCCGTATGGCGAATGGATGATAATGCGCCAGTCGCCCTCTTCGTCCCTGCAACGTTCGATGACCAGTTCACGGTCATTCGGGATTATGCCGGTGATGGCACGTTGCTCTTCGAGCAGGTCGGCCAGATTCCCGATGGCGTTGTCATCAAGTCCGTCACGGCGCAGTCGCGCGATGATCCTCACATCGAAGCGTGATTCGACATCGACACCGTCAACGTTCGCATGCCTGAAGTTTTCAGCCGTCCGCGCGCGCAGTCCTTGGGAGATCTCACGGAGGAACCGGCCTTGGGCGAGACCGAAGCCATAGTCCCGCCCATCACCTTCGCCATGCCAGAACGGTAGCCGCGCGGTACGCCCGGGAGCAGGAACCACCACCACACGATCACGCGTGATCTCCTGAATCTGCCATGTGGAGGTACCCAAGGTGATCACGTCGCCTTCGCGTGACTCATAGACCATCTCTTCGTCAAGCTCGCCTACCCTCCGCGGGCCGGGACCGCAGTCCGTTTCGGGAAGCACCACGGTGTACATGCCTCGGTCGGGGATGGTTCCGCCACTGGTCACGGCCAGGCGTTGCGCCCCGGGACGTGCGGAGATGAGTCCGGATTCCTCGTTGCACTGCAGTGGTGGGCGGAATACGGAAAAGTCCTCGCTATCATAGGCACCGGTCATCATGCCCATCACCGCATCGAAGATCGACCGATCCAGATCCGTGAAGGAGGCCGCCTTGCGCACCCGCCCATACCACTCGTCAGGATCAAGATCGTCCATGGCCGCCGCGGCCACGGTCTGTTGGGCAAGGACGTCCAACGGATTGATCGGAATCGTCAACGGTTCGATATCACCTGCCCGCATACTTTCGATACAGGCGGCCGTACCAATGATCTGTTCGCGCGTGATCGGGTAGAACAACGCATGCGACACTCCCCCGACTTGATGATCGGCGCGTCCTACCCGCTGCAATCCCGAAGAGATCGACAACGGCGGTGCGATCTGAATCACCAGGTCCACCGACCCCATATCAATGCCGAGTTCAAGGCTGGAAGTGGCCACCACGCATCGCAGTTGGCCTCGTTTGAGCCGCTCCTCGATTTGCTTGCGCCTGTCTTTCGACACGGATCCATGATGGGCCATGGCGATCGCATCACCATCTGCATGGGACCCGACCAGCATGGTGGTCGATCCAATCACGGAATCGTAGTGCCCGGCGAATCCTTCACGTCCTTCCGGTGAACCAACGTCGTGAGGCTCGGAACGGCACATGCCGGCATACATGTCGTTGAGGCGTGCGGTGAGCTTTTCCGCCAGCCCTCGGGAGTTGACGAATACGAGTGTGGTGCGATGCTTCAGTATTTCGTCGAGAACGCTGCGTTCTATGGCCGGCCATACCGAACCGCCTACCAGTCCTGGCGAAGCGGGGCTCCCGGTCGTCGCTTTTCGAATGATGCCCTTGCGTTCGGCAAGCGATTCCATGGCCGGAGTCACTCCGGAAATACGCGGAGTACGGGGATTTAGAGAATCCACACCGCCAGCCCGACGCCTGGCTTCGGAGGATTTGGGACCATGCACATACTCTAGAGGTTCCACGACCTTCAAATCCATTGCGGGGCGCGTTCCGGGATTGATGATCCGCACCGCTTGCGCGCCACCAAGGAATCGCGCAGCCTCCTCGGGTGGATTCACGGTTGCGGACAGACCGATACGTTGCACCGGATGACCGACGAGGCCATCCAACCGTTCCAGACTCAAGGCAAGGTGCGCGCCACGTTTGGAGCCTGCGACGGCATGCACCTCATCGACGATCACCGTCTCCACGGTCGAAAGGATGCGCCGGGCCTTGGATGTGAGCATCAGGAACAACGATTCCGGAGTGGTGACGAGAATATCCGGCGGATGGTTGACGATGGCGCGCCGCTCCTTCGGTGCGGTGTCGCCGCTGCGTATGCAGACCCGGACTTTCGGCGCGGGCAATCCCGAGGCCTTGCACTGATCGGCTATGCCGCACAACGGCGTTTCAAGATTCTTCGCCACATCGACGCCCAAGGCCTTCAAAGGCGAGATGTACAACACCCTGACGCCGCGCTTGGGCTTTCCCGACGTGTTTCCACCATCACCGACGGTACCTGCGGCAGACTCCCCCATCAGCCCGTCAATTGCCGAAAGGAACGCGCACAGGGTCTTACCGGAGCCGGTGGGCGCAGTCACCAGCACGTTCCCACCGGAGCGAATGGCCGGCCATGCCTGCCTTTGCGTGTCAGTCGGGCATTTGAACGCATGCTCGAACCATGCCTTGGTAGGCTCCGAAAACAGGTTCAGACATTCGTACATACGTTCGATTATGACATCAGTCACAGACGTCAGCCCTTATCGTCGTCGACCCACTCAAGCACATCGCCGGGCTGACAACCCAGCGTCTGGCAGATGGCGTCAAGCGTGGAGAATCGAATCGCCTTGGCCCGTCCGTTCTTCAACACCGAAACGTTGACCGGCGTGATGCCTATCGCCTCGGCCAACTCGTTGACGCTCATCTTGCGTCTGGCAAGCATCACATCGAGGTTCACACGAATCGCCATATCAAATCACCGCCGCCAACTCATCACGCTGTTCGATGGCCTGCATCAGCAATGAGCGCATTACCAGCATCAGCAGCTCGAACGCGGCAATCAGCAGCAAGGAAACCAGACCTGCGCCCAATATGGCGAATCGCACCAGATCCCGTTCGACGCCCAATACATCGGCCAACAACATCGAAGGCGACATCCAGATCTGAGACAGCATCAGCAGGACCACCAATACGGCCTCGGCTCCGGCGCACGCAAGAATACCGTTCGTCCAATGCACCGCCTCGCCGGAAAACACATCGCGCCGCCTGGCGAGGGTCAACAATCGCCACAACGGAATCAGCGCGATCTCGAAGCAGGCGACCATCAGCGCACCATCGATCACGTACAGCCAATGCAACGCATCGGCATGGGGGTGCGCGGCCGCGACGCCGCCCGCAACCACGAACAGACCTATCTGCAATCCCAAACAACACACGGCGAACAGTATGATCAGCACACGCAACGCACCAATCACCCCGCAACGGCATACCAAACGATCCGACATGACAGATCTCCCATCCTATTTTTGAATATCGATAATAATCTATCGAAACTCGATATGCAAATCTTGTGAAAGTAAGTCCATCGATATATTCCTATCGTTTTTCGATAGCTTACGATGGCGCCATACACACTACGTACCATCACCGAAAGGCTCCGCATGACGGCATTTCAATCCCAGGCACAACCGGTGGCCAATCCCCTACCTGCCGCATCCGGCCCGCAGAACGTCAAGCCGGAGGTGGATCCCACAACCAGGCGGCGGGAGATGGCGAGCCGACCGATCACCCAACGCACCATTGTCACCATCTGCGTGGCGCTGGCAATCACATTCGCCTTCGACCGGCTGGTCTGCGACATCACCCCAACATGGCTGTCCGGCTACGCGGTGCCGCTGTTCTGGGTGATATGCACCACGGCGCTCACCGCGCTGCACTGGCGGACCGCCCGCAAGCGTCCGCTCGTCTGGCTGATCTCAGGAAGCATCATCGCCATCGGTATATGGGAAGTGCTGTTCTCGTCCGTATGGTCATACTCAAACAATCTGGAATACGCATTGACCACGGCATTGGCCCAGCCCGCCCTGCTGATGCTGCATTGCCAACTGGTCAAAGGCCAATATGACGTGCGGCACCCATTCCAAATCGTGTGGAACTGGATCACCGGCTGGTTCATACAGCCGTTCGTGAAGCTGAAAGGTTTCTTCGAACCATGTGCAATCCTGTTCGCCCGATTCGCCACCGCATCGGAAAAACGCTCGAAAGCCCGCGAAATCGGCATGGCCCTGCTTGTTTCGATTCCCGTGCTGTTGGCGATCGTCCCGCTGCTGGCGGACGCCGACCTCGTGTTCCGATATGAGCTGGCGAACGTTTTCGGGCACATCGACTCGACGGATTTCATCCTTCATGCGACCATCGTTCTTCTACCATGGCCGTTCCTGTGCTCACTGCTCATCGGACTTGATGGCAAACCCGCATCGCCGCTCCCGGAACGCCGCATCACATTGGGCACGACAACGACCATCGTGGTATTGCTGATGACGCTGCTCGTATACGCGTTGTTCTGCGTGGTGCAATTCCGCTTTCTGTTTGCGGGATTGTTCATGAACGGCTCCATCGCATTGCCTGACGGACTGACCTACAGCGACTACGCACGCAACGGCTTCTTCCAGCTGCTGGCGGTCACGGCGATCAATCTGACCATCTTCGCAGTTGCGCTCACCTTCACGCCGCGCACACGTTCACTGACGGTCTCGCTGATCGCGTTGATGACGGAGACCGCCATCATGCTCGTTTCTGCGGCGTTGCGCCTCGGCCTGTATATTGACGCATACGGGTTGACCTGGCTGCGCTATGTCTCGATGACGTTCATCGCACTACTGGCAGTTGCGATCCTGCTGTGCCTGGTCCGACTGGAAGTGCAGCGCCTTCCGTTGATTGCAACGCTCGTCGCACTGTTCATCGTCTGGTATGTGGCGCTTGGCTTCAGCAATCCCTACTGGATATGCGAAACCTACAACGCATTCCACGGCTTTGATGCAGCCGCATCAGTTCAGCCGATTCGTTGACCGCCGCACTTCCTGCGCAGGGATTCATGCATGACGATCATGAGCACAAGGAAAACGACCAGATACCACGGGAACAAGGTGATGGTGACATGCTGTGCGATCAGGCCGAACACCGGCGGCATGCACATCGACCCGACATAGGCGCAGGCCATCTGCATGCCGACGATGGCCTGCGACTTGTCTTCGCCGAAATACGTCGGCGTGGAGTGGATGACGCACGGATAAATCGGCGCGCAGCCGAGTCCGACGACCATCAGACCGACAATGGTGCCAAGATGCTGCGGCAACGGTAGCAACATGACCACAACGCCAAGCAACACAAGGACCTGCCCCATACGAATCATGGTCGGATCGTTGAATTTCATGGTGACGAAACCGCTCAGCAAACGACCAACGGTGATGCCGATGCAGAACAGACTGGCCCACATGGCCGCCGTGGTCTTGTCGATACCCTTGCCGAGTGCCATGTAGCTGCTGGCCCATAGCATGGCGGTCTGTTCCAGTGCGCAATAGCAGAAGAACATGATGAGAATCTCGCGTGCGCCGCGGATGGCAAGCACCCCTCGAATGCCAAGTGGTTCGCGAGATGGCTCCTGGGCAAGCCCTTCGGCGGCGGATTGCTCAGTGATGTCTGCCGAAGGTTCCGTCTCAATGCTTTGCGGTTGCGGAACCCGTTGTTTCCATAACGGCAGGCTGAAAATCAATATGGCCGTCAAGACGATCTGCAGGATGGAAATGTAACGATACCCCCATGACCAGCCTTGTCCCGCATTCAACGCATATCCCATGATGTATGGGCCCGTCAGCGCGCCAATACCCCACATGGCGTGCAACCAGCTCATGTGGTGGCTTTCGTAATGGATGGCCACGTAATTGTTGAGGGCCGCATCCACGCCGCCGGCACCGAGGCCATATGGAACGGCGAACAGGATCAGCACCCAATAGCTCGGGGCCATGGAGAACCCGAACAGGGCCAGTGCGGTCAATGCCACCGATATGGCGGTGACCTTGCCGGCGCCGAATCGCAGGGTCATACGATCCGACATCAATGCGGAGACGATGGTACCTGCCGAAATGACCATGGAAATGCCGCCCGCCCATGATACGGGAGCGCCCAGATCGGCGCTCATGGTGGGCCATGCGGCACCAAGTACGGCATCGGGCAGGCCAAGGCTGATGAAGGCCACGTAGATTACGGCAAGTAGGAGATTGACCAATCTCGTCTCCTTTGGCGGCATACGGTTACGACAACGTTTTCTCGACTAGTATTCTAGACACATCTATCTACCGATCGGTAACCAGTGGTTTGCATTATCGTTCGGGAAAATTTCAGTATCCACCGGCATGCCCAATGCGGTGGAACCGGACCGGACGACGATCAGGTATCGATTTTGGAACGGTCGAAATCATCGGCGTTCTCGACGATGAACGCCTTGCGCGGCGGCACGTCATCGCCCATGAGCAGACTGAAGATTTCGTTGGCCTGTTCGGCATCCTCCATGCGGATACGGCGCAGCATGCGCGTACGAGGATCCATGGTGGTGTCGGCGAGCTGGTCGGCGTCCATCTCACCCAAGCCCTTGTAGCGCTGAATGTCATCGTTATAGCCGATATGTTTGCGCTCGAGCTCGGAAAGTTTGCCGGCCAGCTCGTCATCGGAATAGGTATAGATGTACTCGCCCTTATGCGCGCCGGTCAGGGCGATGCGATGCAGGGGCGGAACTGCGGCATACACGTGACCGTGCTCGATGAGTGGACGCATGTAGCGGTAGAACAGCGTGAGTAGCAGAATGCGGATATGTGCGCCATCGACATCGGCATCGGTCATCATGATGATTTTGTTGTATCGTGCCTGCTCGATATCGAAACTGGCCCCGGAACCCGCGCCGACCACCTGAATGATGGCTGCGCATTCCTTGTTCGACAGCATTTGCGCCAGTGAGGCCTTCTGCACGTTGAGAATCTTGCCTCGAATCGGCAACAACGCCTGGAAACCGGAGTTTCGTGCGGCCTTGGCGGTGCCCAATGCGGAATCGCCCTCGACGATGAACAGTTCCGCCACATCATCGTTGCCCGGTTGGCAATCAGACAGTTTCGGCGGCATGGAAGCGGATTCGAGCGCATTCTTACGGCGGGTGACCTCTTTGGTCTTACGCGCCTGAATGCGGGCGTGCATCTCACCGACGATCTTTTCAAGTACGCGGCCGGATTGCTCCTTGTAGCCGCGCTTGGAACCGGTGATCATCTCGCCGAACTGCCTGTCGGTCATGCGGGTGACGATCGGTTTGACCTGCGCGGTACCCAGCACATCCTTGGTCTGCCCCTGGAACTGGGGTTCGGCGATACGTACGGTCACCACGGCCACGAGGCCGGCCATGATGTCGTCGCGCTCGACCTTCATGTTGGAATCCTTGAGATTCACCTTGAGTTTGCGCGCGTTGTCCTCCACGGCCTTGCGAATCTGTTTGGTGATGCCTTGCAGGAAACCATCCACATGCATACCGTCGCCGGGAGTTTCGACCACGTTCACGAAGCTGCGCATGGTGGTGTCGTAACCGTTGGTCCAACGCATGGCGATATCGACGGCACAGTCGCGGGTGACCTTCTGCGCGTGCAGTTCGCCGCCTTCGCCTACGGCCTGGGTCTCCTCGACATAAGTGTCGTCACCGGTGATGCGCCAAATGTCGGAGACCGCCTCACCTTTGGAGAGGAAGTCGACGAAGTCCTTCACCCCACCGTTGTGGCAGAATTCCTCGACACGCGCGTGACCGTAGCGCGGTTGCGCCGGTTGCGACAGTTGCTCCGGTTGCTCATCACCGGTAGCGTTCTCTGGGCTCTCGACTTCGTCGGCATTGTCTACCGCTACCTCATCGAAGCCTTCGATCGCCGATCCGATATTATCCGTATCGTCCACCTCGTCCGTAACATCCACCACGGCATCCGACGTTCCGTCCGCCGGTACGTCGATCTCCCGCATTTCGTCGATGGATTCGTCACCGGTTTCGGGAATATTCTCGTCAATGACGGTGATTTTCAGTCCCGGTACCAGAAAACTGGTCTGACGTACACGGTCGATAAGCTGCTCATAACTGAATTCGGCGGTGTCATTGAAGATTTCCGGATCGGCCCAATATCGGATACGGGTACCGGTGGTCTTCGGACTGACCTTGCCGATGATCTCCAACTCGGTCGGACGGTTCTTGCGCGTGCGTTTGAACGGCGAATCGGGAGACGGATGCTCCGGATCCGCATCGGCGTACACACCGGGATGTCCCTGGTGGAACGACATGTGATGCGTTTTGCCGTCACGATCCACTTCGACGTCAAGTCGGGAGCTCAAAGCGTTGACCACCGAAGAGCCCACGCCATGCAAACCGCCGGAAGCGCCATAGGAGGAATTGCCGAACTTCGCGCCGGCGTGAAGCTTGGTGAGCACCACTTCCACGCCGGTAAGCTTGGTTTTCGGTTCCACGTCGACGGGAATGCCACGGCCGTTGTCGGCGACTTCGACGGAACCATCGGAATGCAACGTCACGACAATATGGTTGCAGGCACCGGCAAGGGCCTCATCGACGGAGTTATCGATGATCTCCCACAGACAGTGCATCAGACCCTGGCTGTCGGTCGTGCCGATGTACATGCCCGGACGCTTGCGCACTGCGTCCAGACCTTCCAGCACGGTTAGGCTGCCTGCACCGTAATTATCCTTGGCCATACTCCTCATTCCACGGTTGTGTCGGTTACACGAGAGAAGTCGGGAAATCCACTTCTTTCAGGGATTTCCCGACTTCGTCCATACGTTTTTCCGTTCGAATCACTGATCCAGGAAGTCGCGTAGCGTCTGCGAACGGGACGGGTGGCGCAGCTTCGACATGGTCTTGGATTCGATCTGGCGAATACGTTCACGGGTCACGCCGTACACACGGCCGATATCATCCAATGTCTTCGGCTGGCCGTCTTCCAAGCCGTAACGCATCTTGATAACGCCGGCTTCACGCGGAGACAGGGTTTCGAGCACCTGCTTGAACTGCTCCTGCAGCAATGAGAAGGCGACCGCATCGGACGGTGCGATGGCGTCGGTATCCTCAATCAGATCGCCGAACTCGGAATCGCCATCCTCACCCAGCGGGGTGTGCAGCGAAATCGGCTCACGCCCGTACTTCTGCACTTCCTGCACCTTCTCGACAGGCATATCGAGCTCGCGCGCCAGTTCATCCGGCGTAGGCTCACGACCCAGATCCTGCAGCATCTGACGTTGCACACGGGACAGCTTGTTGATGACCTCGACCATATGCACGGGCACACGTATGGTGCGGGCCTGATCGGCCATGGCTCGGGTGATGGCCTGACGGATCCACCACGTCGCATAGGTGGAGAACTTGAAGCCCTTCTTCCAATCGAACTTCTCGACGGCACGAATCAGGCCCAGGTTGCCTTCCTGGATCAGATCGAGGAACAACATGCCACGGCCGGTGTAACGCTTGGCAAGCGACACCACCAGTCGAAGGTTGGCCTCCAGCAGATGGTCCTTGGCCTTCTTGCCGTCATTCGCCGCCCACTTGAGCTCACGCCTACGCTTGAAATCCATCTGACTGGCCTCGGTGTCCAACAGATGCTGGGCATACAGGCCAGCTTCGATACGTTCGGACAGGTCGACTTCCTGTTCCGCATTCAGCAGGCTTACGCGTCCGATCTGCTTCAGGTAGTCCTTGACCGGATCGGCGGTGGCGCCGGCAGCGATTACACGACGCTTCGGGTTGCCGGACGGAGTCAGATTGTCGTCGTCATCATCATCTCGCACGACGAAAGCGCCCTTTTCCTTGGGCTCCTCAGGCTTCTTGCGTTCCTCGTCGTCCTCATCCTCGTCATCTTCAGGCTCGGATTCCTCATCCTCGTCGAGATCGGCCTCATCGTCTTCCGCGTCGACGTCGTCGAGATCATCGTCAAAATCGTCGAGATCGGCCTCATCGACCTGATCCTCTTCGCCATCAAGGGTATCTTCGTCCTCGATCGGCTCATCCTGCCTCTTGGCGGGAGCTTTCTTCTTCGCGGTAGTCTTACGCGGGGTCTTCGTGGCCGGGGTCTTCTTGGCCGCAGCTTTCTTGGTGGAGGCCTTGCGCGAGGGGGCTTTCTTCGTGGAGGTGGTCTTATCGGTCAGATCAGCCTGTTCAGTGCTCGCCGTCGTTTCCTTAGTGGCCAAACTTATCCTCCTGCATGATCCTGCCGGAAGCATATACCACACGGGCCCACTTCTGGCAAGGGCAAATCGTCAACTATGTGAGTAAACCATCTTCCAAGGACGATTATTCCCCAATCGGCGAAGTCCCCCAGCGCCATTCATCCGGCTCACGGTGTGTCGCCTATGGTTTCACCGATCCACGCCGGACCGACATGCCGATGCACGGCCGAGCAGACTATCGCTGCCAGCGAACACCCCTCGTCGATCGCGAGGGCGCGCATCGCGCACGGCATGGCGCGATCGTCTCCCAGCCACCACAGAATGTAACCGGTTACCGCCAGCGGCTGCACATGGTAGGACTCCGGCACCATCGCGATGATATCGAGCAACATGCCAATGCCACGGCCACAACGCGCCATATCGGGATGCGCGGCGGCATCATGGAACGATGCGCTGAGCAACTCCTCCAGACGACGCGCATTGCGCGGCAGCATGGGCCGTGAAGCGAAGTCGAGCAGAAACTCACGCGGGCAACGTTCCTCATCGATGATGATCGAGATCAACAGGGCATCACGAATGGCCAGGGTCCGGCTCATACCGACCGCGAGCGCGGCCATGTCCGCCCGACCGAGATCGCCTCCGCACCGTAGCGTCTCCATCCAATGATCGAGTGGCTCCCGCAAATACATGCGAATGGCGTCACACATACCCCGCTCCCCGCAATGCTCACGAAGCATTCTACCCGTGGCGTCCAGTTCCCGCTCGGAAAATGGCATGGGGTGTTCGCCGTCGCCCGTTTGTGATGTCCGCGGCTCCTGCGCGCGCGAACATGGGACACGTTCCTGCCCATACCCGCACTTCCTGCCATCGTTGCCATCGTTCACACCGTCCATGTCATGAACCTCCTCGGTCGTTCTCGGTTTTCGGGTCCTAACAGGCCCTTGGAAGGCACTATGCCGTATCGCACGGCTTCATCCGTTCTTTTTCCGCCCCTGTGGTCGGAGGATGCGCCCTTCGGCGTTTCGTAACGGGTTTTTTCCGTGGCAGGCGTTGCGAATATTGAGATTCGCTCTTGTCGAAAGGCTGTGGATAACTGAAGGTATGAGTAGCTCCACGGATTTGGAACAGATCGAGTCCCGCATTGTCGAATTGGTGAAGGATTTCGTCACGCCGCATGCCGACGATGCGGTGGCTTCCTCCTGCAAAGACGTCGCCGATGCGGTGGCCCGTCAGGCGGTCACGTCCAGCGAAGGCGGCAAAAGGTTGCGCGCGTTGCTGACGCTGGATTCCTTCCGCGCATTCGCCGCTGATGCCGCTAAGGAGGCCGATTTCGACGCGGTGTTGGATCTGGCCTGCGCGGTTGAGGTGTTCCAGACCGCTGCCTTGGTGCACGACGACATCATTGATGACTCCGATTTGCGCCGCGGCAGGCCGTCCGCGCATCAGGCACTGGCTTCCGGCACGCATAGCGATGCGATAGGACGTGGCCTGGGCATCATGTTGGGAGACATGCTCGCAACATCCAGCGTGGATATCGCCAACCGTGCGGCACGTCGCCTGTCACGTTCCGATGATGTGGTCGGCGCGTTTCTGACCATGCATCGCGAGGTGGAGATCGGACAGGTGCTGGATCTTGCCGTGGAGTTGAATCCGCTGGACGATCCCGAGGAACTGGTCCGTGCCTCATTGAACGTGTTCCGTTGGAAGACCGCCAGTTATACCACCATCGCCCCTTTGAAATTCGGCATGCTCGCCGCAGGATTGGATGCCTCCGCCGCTCGCGACCTTGCCATGTCGATCGGTCTGCCGTTGGGTCTGGCGTTCCAGCTTGCGGACGATTTGCTGGACGTGATCGGCTCAAGTCTCAACACCGGCAAGCCTGTCGGTGGAGACATTCGTGAGGGCAAGCGTACCGTATTGCTGGCCGACGCCCTCAGCGGCGCCGACGAGCCGGAACGTGCGGAGCTTATCGGCATGTGGGAAGCGCCATCCCGCTGCGAGGAACAGGTGAGACGGGCCATCACGCTGTTTGCGTCAACAGGAGCCATCGAACGTTCCCATGGTCGGATTCGTAATCTATGGAACGCCTCGAAAAGCATCATCGACGCGTTGGACGTGCCAGATGACCGCAAGGAGTTGCTGATCAGGGCCTGTGCGCGGTTCGTGCCGACCGTCGTCTAGGAGAGGCGGCGGCAACACTCCCCCATGTTCTCGTTGCGAAATCCGCGAAAACCTGCTTGTAGACTGAGGTGAGGATACCGCTTGTCGAGAGATTTTCAGAAGGAACCATACGGATCAACCATGAGTGAAGCTTCACACGCACCCGAAGGGCAAGTCATCGAAGGCCGCTATCGGGTCGTCAGCAAAATCGCCGAAGGCGGCATGGCCACGGTGTATCAGGCCATGGACGAGCGTCTGGAGCGCACCGTCGCCATCAAGATCATGCACACCCAATTGGCGCAGGGCCCCCATCGCGATCAGTTCGTACAACGGTTCCACCGCGAGGCCAAGTCGGCGGCCGCCATCGCCAACCCTCATATCGTACAGGTGTATGATACCGGCGAATTCAATGGTCTGGACTATCTCGTCATGGAGTACGTGCATGGCGTGAACCTACGGTACGAAATGAACCAGCAGGGCACGTTCAGCGTACGCGAGACACTACGCGTCGTGGGCGAAACACTGGATGGCCTTGCCTCGGCCCACCGTGCCGGCGTGGTGCATCGTGACATCAAGCCGGAGAATATCCTGCTCAACGATCGCGGGCATGTGCAGATCACCGATTTCGGTCTGGCGAAGGCCGCCTCGCAGGCCACGTTGTCTTCGACGGGGATGTTGCTTGGTACGGCGGCCTATCTGGCACCGGAAATGATTGAAAACAATCAGGCCACCCCTCAAGGCGATCTGTATTCCGTAGGCATCATGGCATGGGAAATGTTGACCGGAGAGGTGCCGTTCACTGCGGATAATCCGGTGACGCTCGTATTCAAGCATGTGCATGAGGATGTACCGTCCGTGTCCACAAAGTGCCCCGGCATCAATGCGGATGTGGCCGCGTTCATAGCGCATATCGCCGCCCGATCCGTCGATGCGCGCCCTGCCGACGCCTCCGTGGCGTTGCAAGAGCTGCAACGACTGCAGTCCAAACTGTCGATTGAGGATTGGCAATATCGTTTGCCCCCTTCCACCGACGTGACTGGCCCCGATGACGCCACTGCGCCCATGGTTTCGCCGATTCCCGAACCACCAGCACCTCCGACGAAGACCACCGTCATGTCGCCGGACGCCACCACGCAACTGCCACCATCACTGGCGTTCCTGCATACAAACGCCATTGGGCGGCAACTCGAAGAACCGCAGGTAATCGGAACAGGTACGGGCAACGGCGGTGCCGCACCGTCTTTCACCGGGCAGCGGACACCAAGCGAGAATGGCGAGGTCAAGGAGCAACGCAACAAATCGCATAGACCGCTCATCGCAGCCGCAGTCGCGGCGCTGCTGGTAATCGGCGGAATCGGCGGCGGTTGGGCATGGTGGTATTACCGTGGTCCCGGAAGCTACTGGACCATGCCGACCCCCACGGGAATCCAATGCGCAACCGGACAGACTTGCCGCATCACCAATACTTCATGGAGCGAATACGAACGGCTGCTGAAAGTCGCCAACATTCCATACTCGACCAGCAAAGCCTATGACGACACCATCGCCAAAGGCAACATCATCTCCACCGATCCGGCGAACGTGCTTGACCATGTCAGCAAGAGGAACGGTCAGAAGGTGAAAATCGTGATTTCCCAAGGAGTGAAGCAGGCGACCGTGCCCGCCGATATTCTCGATGCGACCAGTGCGAACGGCAAAGATCCGATCAATGCGCTAAAAAAGGCCGGCTTCGATGACATCGAACAAACCGCCGCCTCCGACGACGATTATTCGATGGACGTGCCGCAAGGCGCATTGCTGAGCATCAGCGTCGATCCGGGCGCGACGTTGCCTCATAACACGAAGATTTCGGTTACGCTCTCACAGGGTCCGAAGCCCGTGACCATGCCGGATATCGTCGGCAAGACGCAGGATGAGGCGCAACAGGCACTGGATGAGCTCAAGCTCACTGCGAACTGGACTGAACAGTTCGATGACAAGATTCCCCAAGGGCAAGTGATTTCAGCTTCCGCCAAGTCCGGTGACGCCCTGCATTGGGGAGATGAGGTGGATGTGGTCGTTTCGAAGGGTCCGGAAACGGTGACCCTGCCGAATTATGTGGGCCAAAAGGCATCCGAAGCAAAAAGCGCGCTGGAAAAGCTGGGCTTCAGCGTGAAAATCAGTTCGCAGTTGACCTTGGATTCCAGCCAAGACAAGAAAGTGGCCTCACAGGATCCGGTCGGCGGCACTGAGGTTCGTTTGCGCCAGGAGGACGGCACGCCGACCACCGTCACCCTGAAAATGTACTCATCCCTGTTCTAAGTCATCTTCCGGGTTCCCACCTGCGGGAACCCGGAAGGAATCAGGCCTCTTCCTTGGCTTTGAGTTGCTCCTTGATCTTCTGCGCGTACTCATCCACGTATTCCTGACCGCTCATCTTCTGAATCTCCATGGTCACGCGATCGGTCAAGGAACGCAGATCGTCATGAGTGATCTGGTCCGCCGGCTTCTTTTCGACTTCGATCGGCTTGCCGTAAATCACCGCGGTCTTGCCCTTACCCGGAATGACCTGGCCGGGCACCTGCAACTCACGTGAACCGATGATGGCCGTCGGGATGATCGGACAGCCGGTCTCATATGCCAGTCGTGCGGCACCGGTGTGCCCCTTATACAGTCGTCCATCGGGGCTGCGTGTGCCCTCGATATGGATGCCGAACAGGTGTCCGTCCTCGAGAATCTCACGGGCATGATTCAACGCGCCGAGCGACTTGGAACCGCCGGAACGATCCACCGGGAACACGCCGACGGAGGTGAACCACCACTTCTTGAACCGGCCCTTGATGCCTTTGCCCTCGAAGTACTCGGCCTTACCCATGAAGTGAATCATGCGTGGGCTGGTCAACGGCAGCAGTGCGTCGTCGATGACGGCAAGATGGTTGGCCGCAATGATGGCGCCTCCCTCGTGCGGAATATGCTCAAGCCCTTTGGCGGTCGGCCCCAAGCGATGGATGGCGATCGGTCCCAGGCCTTTCACGAAAAACCAGTAGAGCATTCTTCACGATCCTCCCAGCGGATTGGCCTCCGCTTGATTAGAGTTATAGGTATGACTGACCTCAACAATAGCAATGCCGACGAAGAACACCCAAACGCCACGTCGAATGATGGCGCCGATGACCTTGACGCCGCCTGGGCCGAATTCACCCAATCCCACGCCGACGATCTGAAGGCCGTGGAGCAGTCACGCAACGCCAAACGCTTCGAGAAGCATGCGCAACGCCGCGAGAAGGAGGCGTTGCTATCGATCAACGACCTCGATCACGGCACGTTCACCGACGATATCCCGCAAGGCCGTGGACCTCGTGATTTCACCGGCTCAAGCTGGCTTGACACAGATAATGTCATGGACCGTTATGGCGATGATTTCGTGCCGCCGAACCCGAAGATCGGTCACGTCAAACCATCGAAGCTGGTGTTCTGGGCATTGCTGGTCGTCGGCGTGGCCGGCATCATCCTCTCGGTATTCATGCCGGCATTGGCCGCGATTCTGGGATCGATCTTCGGCGTGTGCGCGCTGGTCGGCGCCGCAGGCCTGATTGCGCAGCACAAGGGCCATGCACAGACGCGCACTGACCCCTTTGACGATGGTGCACGCGTATAGGTACATACAGTTAGTGGCTGTTGGTTGCGAGTAACGGGTCACTACTCGCAACCAACAGCCACTAACCGGCCATCTTCAGGCTTCCAACTGCGAATAACGGGCTACTACTCGCAACCAAGGACCTCAAAGAGGCAATTTTAAGGCTCTTGATTGCGAGCATTCCCGGCGTACTGGCAGGTTCAGGCCTTCATTGCCTGAGCGGCGGTAATCCACTTGTCGAGCAGGGCCGTGGCATTGCCGGAATCGACCGTCTCCTCGGCGATGGCGTAAGCCACCTTGAAGCGTTCGGTCAGATTGGCGTCAGCCGGCACCAGATGACCGTCGGCCACGATGGCGGATGCCGCGTTCAACAGTGCGGTGGTGCGGAACGGCACATCCTTACCGGCGAAGAAGTCGCAGGCGAGCTGGGCGTTCAGTGCCGGCTCACCGCCCTTGAGATCCTCGACGGTCACCTTGGCGAGACCGAGTTCCACGGTCGGGTCGAATTCGGTCTCGGTAACCTCGCCATCCTTGAATTCCCAAACGGATACCGGACCGGTCGGAGCCATCTCGTCAAGGCCTTCGCTGGAGGTGTAGACCATGCCGGTTTGCCCGTTGGCCGCATAGACGGCGGCCATGACCGGGCTCATCGCACGATTGGCACAACCGACGGCCATATGCTTCGGGGACGCCGGATTGGTCAGCGGGCCGAGCACGTTGAATACACAGGGCACCCCCAGAGCGGCGCGCACGGGACCCACGAAACGCATGGCTGGATGGAAGGTGCGTGCGAACGCGAATGCGATGCCGCATTCGTTACCGACTTCAGCAACCTGCTCAGGAGTCAGGTCAAGCGGCAGCCCCAACGCTTCGAAACAGTCGGCGGTGCCGCACTTCGAGGAGGCGGCACGGTTACCATGCTTGACGACCTTCACACCGGCGGCCGCAGCCACCACGGCGCCCATGGAGGACAGATTCACGGTGGCGGCTCCGTCACCGCCGGTACCGACGATATCGGTGGTTTCGCCGTCAATGTTCAGTGGGATGGCATGGTCGACCATGGCCTTGGCCGCACCGCGCACCTCGTCCGTGGTCAGGCCCAGTTGCTGCTGGGTGGCGAGTACCGCACCCACTGCGGCCGGATCGGCGTTGCCGTTCATCAGGTCATCAACGAACCACTCGGACTCTTCCGCGCTTAAGTGGTCCCCTCCGACCAGCTTGGTGAGGATCGACTTCCATGTGATTTCGGCCATGATGCCCTCCTTGGCGTTTCGGCGCGCCAGCGATGTATACGTAACGCCGCCAATTCTATCGATTCCAGATTTCCACACCACCCCTCGTCCATATCACGAACAAGGCAAGAGCTCCCACGGGTGCGAGTGCCAGACGTAAAGCTGACGACTCATACCAATGGGAGCTCCGTTAGGTCAGCGAGACCTGTCTATCCAAGGCATTGTGATGCCCGTTTGAGATGCGCCTTCCGTCACTGCTCGTTCTGGCCGTGGCACATCTTGTACTTGCGACCGGAACCGCACGGGCACTGGGCGTTCTTACCGGTTCCCGGGAAGGTACGGCCATCGGCCCATGGTGAGCGCAATTCCTCACTCTTCGGACGCTTGTTGGCCGGAACCTTGCCTTCGGCGTGGCTAATCGGCTGCATACCGACGATGCCCGGCTCGGCCTTATGCTCTTCAGCAAGCTCGTCAATGGCGGCCTTTTCGGCTTCGTCATCGGTCTCCGGCTCAGCGGGAGCGGACTGTCCGGTGGGCTCTGCCTCGCCTTCAAGCCCCATCACGGCTTCGGCTGCGTTCACGGCCTCGTCCTCATCGGATTCGGTTTCAGTGTCCTCGGTGACGGCCACACGTTCGATATCCACGTGGAACAGCAGCTGGATGGATTCCTCCTTGATGGCCTCGATCATGGAGTTGTACATCTGGTAGCCTTCGCGCTGGTATTCGACCAGCGGGTCGCGCTGGCCCATGCCACGCAGACCGATGCCGTCCTTGAGGTAGTCCATCTCGTAGAGGTGCTCACGCCACTTGCGGTCGAGCACGGCAAGCACCACACGACGTTCGAGTTGGCGCAGGCCCTCTTCGCCGAGCTTCTCTTCGAAGTCGAGATACTGGTCCTTGGCGTCGGCGACGATGAGGTCCTTGACTGCCTCGACGGCCTTGTCTCCCTTGAGCTTGGAGACGGCATCCTTCGCGGCGTCCTGGTCCACCGCAATTGGATATACGGAGGCGAGTGCCTTGAACAGGCCTTCCCAATCCCAGTCCTTCGGCTTATCGGAGCCCTTGTTGGCGCCCTTGATGTAACTCGTCACGGTATCTTCAATGAAACGCAGGATATCGTCATGGATATCCTCGCCCTTGAGCACCGCCTGACGTTCGGCGTAGATCACGGTACGCTGTTTGTTCATCACGTCGTCGTACTTCAGCACGTTCTTACGGATTTCGAAGTTACGTGATTCCACGGCCTTCTGCGCGGTACGCACACCCTTGGACACGCTCTTAGCCTCGATCGGCTCGCCTTCCGGCATACCCTTGGCCATGACGCGAGCCACGAGCTGGGTGTTGAACAGGCGCATCAGATCGTCTTCGAGCGACAGATAGAAGCGGGATTCGCCCGGATCACCCTGACGGCCGGAACGGCCACGCAGCTGATTGTCGATTCGGCGGGATTCGTGACGTTCGGTGCCCAGTACGTACAGGCCACCGAGGTCGACGACCTCCTCGTGCTCGTCCTTGACCTGCTCCTTGATTTCAGCCAAGGTGCCCGGCCAACGCTTCTCGTATTCGTCCGGAGTGTCGTCCGGCGAGTAGCCCTCGGACTTGAGCTTGGCGTCGGCAAGGAATTCGACATTGCCGCCGAGCATGATGTCGGTACCACGGCCGGCCATGTTGGTGGCCACGGTGACGGCGCCCTTACGGCCTGCGACGGCCACGACGGCGGCTTCCTTGTCGTGCTGCTTCGCATTCAGGACCTGATGCGGAATCTTGGCCACGTCAAGCAGTGAGGAGACGATTTCGGAGGATTCCACGGAAGCGGTGCCCAGCAGGACCGGCTGGCCCTTCTTGTGACGCTTGGCGACATCACGCACGATGGCGGCGAGCTTTTCCTTCTTGGTGCGGAAAATCAGATCGTCCTGATCCTCGCGGATCATCGGCTTGTTGGTCGGAATCGGAAGTACGCCGAGCTTGTAGGTGCCCATGAATTCGGCGGCCTCGGTCTCTGCGGTACCGGTCATGCCCGACAGTTTGTCGTACATGCGGAAGTAGTTCTGCAGGGTGATGGTGGCGAAGGTCTGGTTTTCGGCCTTGACCTCCACGCCTTCCTTGGCCTCGATGGCCTGATGCAGGCCTTCGTTGTAGCGACGTCCCGGCAGGATACGACCGGTGTGCTCGTCGACGATGAGCACCTCGCCTCCGGTCACGACGTAGTCGCGGTCACGCAGGAACAGCTCCTTGGCCTTGATGGCGTTGTTCAGATAGCCGATCAGGGCGGTGTTGTTCGGCTCGTACAGATTGTCGATGCCAAGATAGTCCTCGACCTTGGTGATGCCCGGATCGAGAATGCCGACGACCTTCTTCTTCTCATCGACATCGTAGTCCTCGTCGCGGGTGAGCTTCGGGACCAGGCGCGCGAACTGGCGGTACCAACGAGTCACGTCGCCTTCGGCAGGTCCGGAGATAATCAACGGGGTACGGGCTTCGTCGATGAGGATGGAGTCGACCTCGTCGACGATGGCGAAGTGATGTCCGCGCTGCACCAGGTCGGATTTTTCCCAGGACATGTTGTCGCGAAGGTAATCGAAGCCGAATTCGTTGTTGGTGCCATAGGTGATGTCGGCGTTGTACTGCTTGCGACGCTCCGGCGGCTTCTGATCGGTGATGATGCAACCGGTGCTCATGCCGAGGAATCGATAGACACGACCCATCAGCTCGGCCTGATAGCTGGCCAGATAGTCGTTGACGGTGACGACGTGAACGCCCTTGCCTTCCAACGCGTTCAGATATGCCGGCAATGTGGCGACAAGGGTCTTGCCTTCACCGGTCTTCATTTCGGCGATATTGCCCCAGTGCAGGGCGGCGCCGCCCATCAGCTGCACATCGAAGTGGCGCAGTCCGAGCGTACGCTTGGACGCCTCACGAACGGTAGCGAAGGCTTCTGGCATGATCTTATCGAGGGATTCGCCGTTGTCGATGCGTTCCTTGAACTTGGCGGTCTGGCCTTTGAGCTCCTCGTCATTGAGGGCCGCAATCTCGTCTTCCAGCGCATTGGTCGCTTTGGCGACGTTCTCAAGTTTCTTGATCTGTCGGCCTTCGCCCATACGCAGGGCTTTGTCAACGATATCTATCACAATCACTCCCTTGGTGTATGCGTGTTTCCTTAGGCGAGATTAGTCTTGCCGCACCGTTTTCGGAAAAACATCGTCCATTTTACGGTATTTTTCCGCGTGTTGCGTTCCGGCATGCAAAAAAGGGATCCGCACGATAAGTGCGAATCCCTTCAATGATCGGTTTCGGCGATTGCCGTCACCAAATGCCGAAAATCACTTCTTGACATTCTCCGGAGTATCGATCTCGAAGACGCCGTAGCTCCAGCCGTGACGATGATAGACGACGGACGGACGACCTGTCTCCTTGTTTACGAACAGGAAGAAGTCATGCCCGATCAGTTCCATCTCGTACAGCGCCTCGTCGATGGTCATTGGCTCGGCGACATGCAGCTTGCGACGGATGACGATGGGAGTATCGCCAACCTGGACTTCAACGGATTCACCAGGGCCGAGATCCGTAGCCACGGCATCGGCCGGGCTGTTGTTCGGTTCCTCGACCGGTTCCACAGTCGGTTCCGGCTCAACCACGCCCATGTCGACCGGGACCGGGTTGGTGTAGCCACGGCGATGATCCTTGCGGCGATCGCGGGTGCGGCGCAGGCGCAGGGTCAGCTTGTCAAGAGCCATATCCAGTGCGCTGAATTCGTCGGCGCTGGAAGCTTCGGCACGCACTACGGTACGGCCCGCGATGACGGTGATTTCCACGCGCTTGGCGGTGTCGGCCTGACGCGGATTGCCCTCATGCGACAGTACGATCTGCACGCGCTGCGCATCCGGAGCGATAGCGGTCACACGATTCATCTTGCTTTCGACAACGTCACGGAACCTTTGCTTGATCTGCGTATGACGTCCGGTAACGACGATTTCCATGTGGACCTCCCTAGACTCAAGCGGTGTTACCCGCTATATGTGGACCAAACGGCTGCTCCGCCGCTTGGGTAGTTTTATTGTAGCCGCAATCGTACGGATTTCACGGAATACCACTACAAGAAAACCGATATTTTTCTGATTTCCTTTTTCGTCATACCTATTGCTATCATGGTGCGTTTGAGACCTCTTGATGACCGCGATCATGAAGATGATTGAGGAACTTCCGGGCTCCACAGAGCACGATGGCGGATAACGTCCGCCCAGGGCGACCTGAGAGATAGCGCAACAGAGAACAGACCGCCGGTCTTCGGACCGGTAAGGGTGAAACGGTGGCGTAAGAGACCACCGGACCGCTGGCAACAGTCGGTCGCATGGCAAGCCTCATCGGGAGCAAGGCCAAGCAGAAGGCGTTTGAGGGCTGCTCGCCCAATGCCTTCGGGTAGGCTGCTAGAGCCTGACGGCAACGTCAGGTCGAGATGGATGGTCATCCGTGCCTTACGGCACGACAGAACCCGGGGTATAAGAGGTCTCAATCCCTTTCTTCCACGAACAGTTCCTGTGCAATTTCCCGCAGGATTTCGGGGTTGTGCCCCTTGCGCCCCCCGGCACTCCACAGGCGGCGCCTTCGCACTTCAAGATCCATCCCGGCAGTCTTACGTGCGGTACGACGGCCCAACTCCCATGCGGCATCATCGAATACGCCTCGCGAATCGGCTTCGGCACACACTCGTTGAGCCAACACACGATCGACGCCTTTGCGGGTCAGTTCCGTCACCGCTCCCCTGCGCCCCATAAGACGGGCGGCGCAATAGCGCACCGCGGACTGTGCATAGGCCTCATCATCGATAAGCCGCACTCGAGTCAGCCGTTCGATGACATCATCAACCACATCGGGCAAATAGCCCTTGCCCAAAAGTCGTTCCCGCAGAGCCCCTGATGATCGAGGAGCCGCATCCAGCAGGCGCAACGCGGCCTCACGACACGCATCAAGGTCAGACAGGTCTCGCGGCGTGTCTGACCTTTGTCCATCGACATGCCGACGCGACACGCGCATGGTCGCGCGTCGGCGTTCCACCGGCGAGTCGCGTCGATTCCAGGAACGCCCATATTCGTCAGCGTGCGGCTCCCGATGCGAGGAGGGATCCTCACGCACGACCTGAGTCGTCCGAAGATCCCGTTCTTTCAGAAATGATTCAGCGCTGATCATGCATCAGGCCTTGGTCGATGCCGGTTTGGCGCCCTTTGCCGTCTTCGACTCGCCTTTGCCGCTTTCGCTTGCCGCAGTCTCATTCCCATCGCCGTCTTCAGCGAACTGATCAGTCGGTTCAATCAGTCCAAACGCAGCCTTCACCCGATTTTCGATTTCTTCGGTGACCCCAGGATTGTCCTTAAGGAACTGACGTACGTTTTCACGGCCCTGACCAAGCTGGTCACCATCGTAGGTGAACCAGGAGCCGGATTTTTTGACGACATTGACTTGCAAGGCCATGTCGAGCACGGAACCTTCCTTGGAGATACCCTCGCCGTAGAGCACATCGAATTCAGCGGACTTGAACGGCGGAGCCATCTTGTTCTTCACGACCTTGACCCTAGTGCGGTTGCCCACGGCCTCGTCACCGTTCTTGATGGTCTGTATGCGGCGGATATCCATGCGTACCGAAGCATAGAACTTCAGCGCCTTGCCACCGGTGGTGGTCTCCGGATTGCCGAAGAACACACCGATCTTCTCGCGCAACTGGTTGATGAAGATTGCCGTGGTGCCGGCCTGGGCCAGCGCACCGGTCATCTTGCGCAAGGCCTGGCTCATGAGCCTTGCCTGCAGACCGACATGGCTGTCACCCATTTCACCTTCGATTTCGGCCTTCGGCACCAACGCGGCCACGGAATCGATGACGATGACATCAAGTGCGCCGGAACGAATCAGCATATCGGCGATTTCCAACGCCTGCTCACCATTGTCGGGCTGGGACACGATCAGCGAATCGGTATCGACACCCAGCTTGCGGGCATACACCGGATCGAGTGCATGCTCGGCATCGATGAACGCAGCGACGCCGCCCTTCTTCTGCGCATTGGCCACGACATGCAACGCAAGCGTGGTCTTACCGGAGGATTCCGGGCCGTAAATCTCGACAATGCGACCCTTCGGCAGACCTCCGATGCCCAATGCCATATCAAGAGCCAACGAACCGGTCGGAATGACCTCGACGTCCTGCTCCGGGCGGTCCCCCAGACGCATGGCCGATCCCTTACCGAAGTTTTTCTCGACCTGCGCCAACGCCGTTTCCAGCGCGGCCTGGCGACGGGGGTCAATGCCGTTGGCGGCTTGGTTCTGCACGGCGCCTTTCGCCGCTGCATTCGTCTGTGCCATGGCTACTCCTTCTTCCAAGAACAATGGCGAATCTTTCCATTCACCGTAAAGTCCGACGGTTCTTTCATGCAAGCCCGAACGACCATGGTGGTCGAAGGACGCATATTCCGACACGCCGGTAGGCCGCAAAGCATTGCCATGACACGGTTTCTACCGTATCCCTGCCCAATGCCCCAGCCGGGCCTTGTCGAACATCTGTGGATAACTATACCCCATCGTACGAACATCTGTTCGAATCGTCGTTTCCGAACGTCACACTCAACGAACGGGCATGGGAGGCGCATTGTGATCCCTGCCCCAACGTTTGGAATCGGGGACGTTCATCTGATCACACAGCACATTCCAGATTACGCGAGGCTCCTCCCCCGCATCCAGTGCCTCAACCACCGTCATGCCATGCAATTCGGTCAGGCTCTGGTCATGGGCCAGCGATCGGCCATAGCCCCGCCCGAACACCTCTTCAAGCAACTGCCAAAATTCGCGTTCCTGCACGCGCCCAAGTGTACACAGTCCGGACCACATACGAAAAAGGCGCCCGGCATCACCGGGCGCCCAATATACGGAGATTCCCTCCACGCCGCGGGAGGGCAAAGCCTCCTACGCTCCTACGGAGTCGAGATAGTCGGCGACCATGCGCAGCATCTGCGCGCTACTCAGGCCGAGCGACTGCGCAATGGAGGTGAGCAGCTCCGAGCTGGCCTCCTTCTGCCCGCGCTCGACCTCGGACAGGTATCCGAGCGAGACGCCGGCTTTCTCACTGACCTCCCGTAGCGTCTTATGGTCACGGGTGCGCAGATCGCGCAACACGTGCCCAATCGCCTCACGCAGGGAGACCTCCTTGGTCTCGGCGACGATTTCCGCCACATGAGGCGCAGCATGCATGCGCACCTTGTCGGCATCTTCTTCCTGCCACATGCGGGTCAACGCCGCTTGGCGTTCATCCTTGGCCCTCTTGGCCGCACGGGCACGAATTACCTGCTGCTGCGCGAACATCACCGCACGACGTTGAGCCGGAGTGAGCTCCCTCATACGAGCGGTACCAGGCTGTGCAGCGGAGACCATCTTCTTGAGTTCCGCGCGTTCCTTGGTGAGTGTCATCGCTTCCATTGTCGCCTGCCCCTTTCGTTGCTTTCAAACGTCCATTCTGGATAACACCCATCATCGGAAATTATTCCTGTGAAATAGCTGAAAGAGAGCTCAGATTTTGCAAAACACGTTGCACTACAGTCATTCTTACCTGTTCCCGCGTCCCCTGTAACCGCAACTCAATCACTTTTGTACGCCAACAGCGAACATTGCCGAATCCGTCAGGCAAGGAAACACCGACGTATGCAAGGCCTGCCGGCTTGTCTCCATCCGGGCCGGGACCAGCCACGCCGGTGGTGGACAATCCCACGACGCAGTCGCCATCCTCCGGTTGTGCATACAGATCCGCAGCCGCCTCGGCCATCTGACGTGCGACCTCAGGATGCACCGCCCCCTCACGAGCGAGCAGATCGGCATCGACGCCCAGTATCGACGATTTGGCACGAATGTCGTACGTCACCACGGAACCGAGAAACACCTTCGAAGCGCCGGGAATGCGCACGAAGGCATCCGCCAGCAATCCTCCGGTCAGCGATTCGGCGGCGGCAATCTTGAAATGGCGCTCCTCGCAATATGCAAGAACGGCCGCGGCCAGCTCATCGCATCGTGCGTGCTGGCCCGCGACCGTCATCGGTTCTGCAGTCATAGCCGTTACTTGGATTCCTTCTTGCGCCCGCCGAAGGTGTTCACCAGATATTCGCCGCCGGAATACAGGCACAGGATGAGCGCCAGATAGATCAGCGCATAGGTGATGGTGTAGTAGACGGTCATCCACAGCGGAGTCGGCTGCATGCTGTCGCCGGCCAGTTTCCACATCGGCAGCATGAGCATGGCCAGGCCGGTGCATTGCGCCAGTGTCTTGTACTTGCCGGCTTGGGAGGCCGCGATCACCCTGCCGCCGGTGTCGATGACGAAGAAGCGCATGACGGTGATGCCGATCTCGCGAATGAGGAACAGGGCCGTAACCACCCAACCGAGAATCTGATTGCCGAATTCATTGAACGCCGCCGCCACGATCAGCGTGCCGCAGGTGAGCAGCTTGTCGGCGATCGGATCCATGAGCTTGCCCAGTTCGGTGACCTGGTTGTACTTGCGTGCCATCCAGCCGTCGAGTTTATCGGTGCACGCGGCGATGATGAAGATGACGGCCGCCGCCCAGCGCATGGCGACGTTATCGACCCCCCATGCGCCGGCCTTGACATAAAGCACCAGAAACACGATTACGAGGATGATTCGGGAGAAGGTGACGAGGTTCGGTGGCGCGTTCCAACCATCGAGCAGCGACGATTTACGTTTGTCTTGCTTTTCCATACCGTTCACGTTACCTCGAGACTTCTACCTTGTGACTATTGCATGCCGTCGGAGCCGTCCTGCTGCGGCGCGCCCGACGTAAGGGATGAGGTCTCCCCCCTGATGAAGGCGAGCACGGAAGGCAGGTCCTGCGGTTGCACCAACACCTCTCGCGCCTTGGAGCCTTCGGAAGGACCGACCACTCCACGAGACTCGAGCAGATCCATAAGCCTGCCGGCCTTGGCGAAGCCGACACGCAGTTTGCGCTGCAGCATGGAGGTGGAGCCGAACTGCGTGGTGACCACAAGTTCCGCGGCCTGCAGGAGCACATCCATGTCACCGCCGATTTCCTCGTCCGGTTCGATGGCCTTTTTCTCGGCCTCCTTGGCCATCTCTTCGATGTCTTCGCGATAATGCGGCTTGCGCTGGGTGCGCACGAATTCCACGGCCCTACGGATTTCGGATTCATCGACCCATGCGCCCTGCACGCGCAGCGGCTTGGCCTGCCCCATCGGCAGGAAGAGTGCATCGCCCTGTCCGATCAGCGTCTCCGCACCGGTGGAATCGAGAATGACTCGCGAATCGGTGGCGGATGAGGTGGCGAAGGCCAATCGTGACGGGATATTCGCCTTGATCAGACCGGTGACCACGTCGACGGACGGACGCTGGGTGGCGAGCACCAGATGCACGCCTGCGGCTCGCGCCAGCTGGGTGATGCGCTGAATGGAGCTTTCCACGTCGTTCTTGGCGACCATCATGAGATCGGCCATCTCGTCGACGACCACAAGAATATACGGGTATGGAGCCACCTTGCGTTTGGAGCCTGCGGGCGCATGCACCTTGCCGGCACGAACGGCGGCATTGAAGTCCTTGATGTGACGGAAGCCGAAGAATTCAAGGTCGCTGTATCGGGCGTCCATCTCCTTGACCACCCATTCGAGCGCCTGCGCGGCCTTCTTCGGATCGGTGATGATAGGTGTAAGCAGGTGCGGGATGCCGGCATACGCCGACAACTCCACACGCTTGGGGTCAACCATGATCATACGCACCTGATCGGGAGTGGAGCGCATGATCACGGAAGTGAGCATGGAGTTGATGAAACTCGACTTTCCGGAGCCTGTGGCACCGGCTACCAGCAGGTGCGGCATCTTGGTCAGATCGGCCGTCACGAAGTGGCCTTCCACATCCTTGCCGACACCGGTCAGCATCGGGTTCGGATCGTTCATGGCCTTGTCGGAGCGTAGCACGTCGCCAAGCACCACGGTTTCGCGGTCGGTGTTCGGAATTTCGATGCCGATGGCCGACTTGCCTTCGATCACGGACAGGATGCGCACATCGGAGCTGGCCACCGCATAGGCGATGTTCTTCTGCAGGTTGGTGACCTTCTCGACTTTAACGCCCGGACCGAGCTCCACCTCGTACATGGTCACGGATGGACCTCGCAGGAAGCCGATGACCTTGGCATCCACGCCGAACTGCTGGAAGGTGCCGGTCAAGGCGCGAATCACACGGTCATTCTCCGGCGTGTGCACGGCATGCGGCACGCCTTTCTTGAGCATGCCGAGGTCGGGAAGATGATACGGGGCGTCCGGAACGTCAGGCTCCGGCCCATCGTCGCCATGCGAGCCATCCATGTCGTCCACGATCTCGCCGGTCGCGGCGTCGACCATCACGGCATCGCCATTGGCCGTCCCGTCTTCGTCGATGGTGGCCCACGGATCGTCGGCAACGGCACCGACCTGCTTGACCTCGCCCGCTGGAGTGGCGGCGGTCGGCATGGTGCCGCTTGCCGTGCCGATGGGTTCGGACGAGAGGGAGCGACCCGCAGACGGTTGCGCCATGGCCGTGGTATTGCCGGGGAAATCATCGGCGGACGGAGCCGCGGAGCCATCCATCGATGAGATGGTGCGCGCACCGCCGACCGGCTGATATGGCCGGTACGGATCCCGCACCATAGTCTCGGCCGTCTCACCGTGGCTGGAGGCCGCATTGAGGAAGGCCTCATCGCCGGCATAGTGGTCAAGTTTGCCTTGTTCGTCCTTGCCTCGCCTGCGCGAGGAGAACCACTGCGACATTCTGGAGAACAGTCCACGCGTCGCCTGATCGTCATCGCCGGCGTCGGTGCCGTCGTGGGATGGCACGCCTTCGGCGAATGCAAGCGTGGTGTCGCCTACACGGACCTCGTTCGGGAACTGTTCGGCTTCGTCGTCCGCATGCGTCTTGCCTGAGCCGGCGCCGAATCTGTCGCCCATCATGCGCAGGCCGTCGGGAATATCGGTCACCCGGGTATGGGTGATCAGCAACAGCGAGAAGAGGATCACCACCACGAAGATGATGATGGCGAATGCCTTGGAAAGACCCCAGGCCAAAGGACATCCCAATACGTAGCCAAGCAGGCCGCCCGACCGTTGCAGCAGCGCTATGTCGAAAGCCGGCGAATCCGAAGCCATGGCCGCATCGAGAATCGAACATATCGACCATAGGATCATGAGCCAGCCCAACGCCATGCGAGCATTCTCGCTACGGCGTTCGGTTTTGCGCATGAGACTGAACACCACAAGGGCCAAGAACACGGGCAGTACCACGCTCATCAGGCCAAGAGCGCCGGATGCCAACGCGTGCAGGGCACGTCCGAACACGCCTTGTACACGGAACCATTCGGAAGCGCAGAAGAGCACGGCGAGAATCACCATGACGAAGCAGGCGATGTCGCGCCGGTATGCGGTGAGGATACCTGTCGTGGAGGACTGCTCGTGATCCATGACCTTGGTATCACCTGAGCGTGCCTTGCCCGGGGAGCCTTTGCCGCCTGTTTGTCCGTTGGAAGATGCTGTTCGTGCCATAACGGTCCTGATTTTACCCATTGGCACGCCCATGTCATGCCGTCGCTCCCGATTCGAACACAATCTCTAACTCAACCGAACGTCGTATTTCAGTAAAAACAACATTGTTAAGTACCTTTAAGCGGATTTCTCCCGAAATCACTGAAATCGACTGAAACACTCCCACTGTTACTTAAGCGGTTCAGCCACTAGCGTGGGTAATACACGTTCTATCTCGACGCAGAGTACGTGTTCACACGATCAAGGAAGACAACGAAGGAACATGGGAACAGTGACGAAAAGATTGCTGGCAACGGTCGCGACGGCCTCTACCATCCTCGGTATGAGTGCCCTTCCAGCCATTGCGGCAGAAGACAATCCGACCTCTTCGAACAACACGGTGAACATCAGCGACGTCAATGCCACGGACGAAACGAGAGCCTTGTTCGCCAAGCTTCGCGACAGCAAGGCAGGCGATCTGCGGTTCGGCCAACAGCACGCAACTGATGAACATATCAGCTCAACCGCTTCAGAAGGCGACGTCTACGAGATGACCGGCAAATACCCGGCCGTATTCGGCTGGGACGCTGGGCTCGCGCTGCGAGGCGCGGAGAAACCAGGCTCCGGCAGCGACAAGCAGGCCAATGCCAAGGCACTGGCCCAGAACATCGTCGACGCAGATGCCAAGGGCGCCATCGTGACGCTATCCGCACACTGGTACAATCCGGGCACCGGCGGCGATTTCAACGACACCACCGCCGTCGCATCCGAACTGTTGCCGGGAGGCAAGTATTCCGGCACCTTCAATGAGGAGCTTGATGCCATCGCGGCCACCGCACAACAGGCCAAGCGCAGCGACGGCACGATGATCCCGATCATCTTCCGCCCACTGCACGAAAACAACGGGGGCTGGTTCTGGTGGGGATCGACGCACGCATCCGCCAACGAGTACAAGGAACTGTATCGCTACATCGTCGATTATCTGCGTGACGTCAAGGGCGTGCACAACCTGCTCTACGCCTACTCCCCCGGCGGCGTATTCAACGGCGACTCCACCGACTACCTCGCCACCTATCCGGGTGACCAGTGGGTGGATGTGCTCGGCTACGACGAATACGACACCGATAATTCCTCCGACGATTCGAACGACTGGATCAACACGGTGATCAAGGACCTCAAGATGATCGGAGACGAAGCGACCAGCCGCGGCAAGATCGTCGCCTTCACCGAGTTCGGGCGTTCGGGAGAGCGCAAGTTCAACGAATCCGGAACCGGAGACAAGGACACCAAGTTCTTCTCCGAACTCGCCGATGCCATCGCCAAGGAGGTCCCGAACATCGCCTATATGATGACCTGGGCGAATTTCGGCGGCTCCGGCGAAGGATTCCAGTCGTACACCCCATGGAAGGGATCCGATGGGGAACAGGACTTCAAAGACTTCGCCGACAGCAACGCGAACCTCATGGCATCCAAAGATAACGTCGATTATTCGAGCGCTCCGGCGGCCACGGAGCAGACCGGCACCGCACGCATCGTGACCCCTGTGGGAGGCAATCGCGTAACCGACACGAAACTCACCATCCACGTCAAAACCGAAGGACTGCAGTACTCCCGTCTCGACACCGAATCCGCCACCGTGACCACCGACCGTGGGCAGAACGTGAAGCTCACATACTCCTGCAACGGCTATTTCATCGGCACACTGGACCTTGAAACGGCAGGCATCAAGCTCGATCAGTCCAAACTCACCTTGACCGCACATGTCAGCACCAAGGACGGCAGGGAGCTTGCGGCCGCCGACGGCGACGGTACGGTAAGCGTGAAGCTCGGCGCCAAGCCAGAACAGACCGTGGACGATGTGGAAAGCTTCGATTCCTACGATTCCGATGCCGAATTGCAGACGGTCTACTCGCCCAACCACAGCACGAAGGCCAATCTCACGCTCACCGCCAGTCCGAAGGACGACGGCACCAAAGCCGGCAATCTTCATTATGATTTCGTAAGCTACCCCGACTACAACGGTTTCCAGCGCTCATACACGCCCAAGCAGGATTGGTCCGGCTTTTCCAAGCTGAACATGTATCTCAAGGCGGATGGCTCCGACCACAAGTTCGTGGTGCAGATCAACGCCGGCGGCGTGACCTTCGAAGCCTATCCGAAAATCGACGGCAAGGACGGGCACGAAGTGTCGCTGAACTTCGGCGACGCCGACGGCAATGGCGGCGATTTCGCACCGGCTTCCTGGGATACCGCCCATGCCGGAACGAAGCTCTCGCAACAGCTGCTCTCCGAAGTCAGCTCCTTCGCCTTATACGTCAACGACAATGGCGGCGACCGACCGAAATCCGGCGATCTGGTGCTCGACTCCATCACCCTTGACGGCAAACGCGACGCCTACGTGCCGCAACAGACACCGTCCACGCCGAGCGACGCCGAACCGCAGATCGTCGATGATTTCTCCGAATATGCGGATGACGAAGCCCTCAGAAGCGCGTGGGACAGTCGCAATCATACCGAAGTATTGTCGTTGACCGACGGTCCGACCGACGGCTCCAAGGCGCTGCGTTTCAAGTACGGTTTCAGCAACGGCGGCTGGTATGACGTGGCGCAATACTTGGGCGGCAAGAACTGGTCCGGCGAAGGCATGCTGAAGTTGCAGGTTCGCGGCGACGGCTCCGGCAACGCCATCGGACTGCAGATCGGCACCATGGATGGCAAATATTTCCATTACGACATCAAGCTCGATTTCGAAGGCTGGAAGCAGCTCGAGATTCCGCTGGTCGGCAATGGCGAATTGACCCAGACGTGGCCTGACGACACCAATAAGGGCAAATCCATGACCGATGCCGATCTGACCTCCATCAAGGAAATGGTGTTCGCATCCAACAAGTGGAATGCCGAAAGCACCGGCATCGACTTCGCCATCGCCGATATCCAGGTGGTCCCGGCCACCGGCTCGCCCACCGACGCCGATGCTCCGAAGGACGACGCCAGCGAAGGCACGAAGCAGGACGATGCCAAGGATGACGTCAAGGACACCTCCGCCGACGTCGCCAATCAGGATCCGGCGAGCTGCCCGATCACCGACGACTCATCCAACACCGCAGACAGCGGCAACGGCACTTCGACCAACCCCTCCACGCAGTCCGGCACGCAGACGTCCGATGCGGCGAAATCCGCCGTGCAGACGACGACGGCCAAAACCCTGTCGAACACAGGTTCCGGCATCATCCACGTCATTGCCGCGATGACCGTGTTGCTGCTGCTGGGAGGATGCGCCGCATACATCGTCCACAGGCGGAAGGCACATGCCGAACAGCGGTAGACCCCCGCAAAGCAACATGACGACATGATCCGGTCAAGCCCTCCGTGATTTCCACGGAGGGCTTTTGCCATATCTGGCGTAAGCGTCACACAGTTCGCGCTATCATCGGGAATATGACTCCCGCAGAACGTGCGAGCGCAGTCGCATTTGCTCTGAAGAACTGCGCACTGGAAGCGATGATGCCGGGTCCTGCGACGATGCAGGCCGCAGCCGATTACGAACGCGGCTCAATCGATGTGTTGCGCCTGATTGAAATCGCCGACGATGAGTCCGATTCGCGAATCAGCCGCTATCGTCTGGCGGACGGCAGCCTGGACGATACCGCCTCCGATCATGCCTCAAGCCTGTTCGCAAGAAACGTGCTGATGGCGGAACGCGGTTGGAAAACGACCGGAGACCTGAGTGAGCTGACCGCCATCCATAACGGACTGTTCACAGGGGTGTTCGACGATGCCGGCAAGCTACGCACTTCGAACACTACGCGCGAACGCAGTGACGACCGGGCCCGTGCCAAGGATCCGGAAGCGTTCTTCCCCGCCTCGCTCATCGAGACGGGTGCAATGAACATCTCCACCGAACTGGCGGAACAGCATAATTTGACTTGCCTGGACCGCGACGAGTTCATTCGAAAACTCGCCAAAATCTATGACGAGCTCGGCTACCTGCATCCATTCAAAGGCGGCAATGCGATGGTGCTGCGCATCTTCGCTTCACGTCTTGCGCATGATGCCGGTTGGGACCTTGATTGGGGCCCGGTGACGCGCGAAACATATCGCAAGGCCAAGCATGACGCCTACCAAGGCAAGATCATCGCGTTCGAGCGCATGTTCGAGGCGATGGTACGCCCGGCGAATCAGACACGTGTGTTCCTGATCGCCGGATGGGACCAAGGTCCCGCACACTGACAGCCCCGCTCGGACCGTTCTCAGTCGATGTCACCGAGGTGATGTTGCGTGTAGGCATCGGCCTGTGCGTCAATGGCATCGTAGTCGCCGGCATCCGCATGCCCGATGATGGCCATCGCGTTGTCAAGCAGGGCGGGATTGAGCGCCTGTAGCCAGTGGATGCGCGGATCCCGGCCGAACCAGCCCATCTGTTTGCGGGCAAGCCGTTTTGTTTTCTGCGCGATGTCCATGAACGTGTCGTTCAGATCACGCAGACCGTCCAGATAGTCGACGACCTGCTGATAGCCGAGCGCCTTGGCGGCGGTGATGCCGAGCCGAGGGCGAATCCGCTCCACTTCCTCGATGAATCCGCCTTCCAGCATCTGCTTGGTACGGATGTCGATGCGACGATCCAACTCTTCGCGTGGCAGATCAAGACCGATCTGCACGGTGGGAATCACATATCGATAGTGTGGCAGGCTTGCCGAATACGGACGACCGGTCACTTCGATCACTTCCAGCGCACGGATGGTGCGACGCGGATTATGTGGATCCATGCGCGCCGCCGCCTGCGGATCCTTGGCCTTGAGCTCGTCGAACAGCGCCCCGGCACCTTCCGTCCTCTCACGTTCCTCCAACCTGCCACGCACGTTCGGGTCGGTGCCGGGGAACGAAATGTCGTCGATTGCGGCACGTGCGTACAGACCGGAACCGCCGACCAGGATCGGACGAATGCCCTGCCCCTGCAGTTCGGCGATCTTCTCGCGTGCCAACTCCTGAAAGCGAGCCACCGACATGGCGTCATCCGGATCGATGATGTCGATGAGATGATGCCTGACCTGAGCCCGTTCCTCGGCGCTCGCCTTGGCGGTGCCGATATCCATGCCCTTATACATCTGGTAGGCATCGGCGTTGACGATTTCGGCCCTTTCACCTTTGGACGCCAGCGCTTTGGCGATGGCGATGCCGAGTCCCGTCTTGCCGGATGCGGTGGGCCCCACGATGGAGACCACACGTCGCGACTGTTCCTCAGTGACGGACGGCATAGGTCTGACCTGCCTTCGGATCGGGATCGGCGATGAGATTATGCCGGCCTGCATGGGTGACGGTGGCGGTGACGAAATCTCCCACCTGCGGCATCGGCTCACCTTCCGGAATGCCGACATGCACGAGCACTCCGGTCCTTTCGCGACCGGTCACGCGATGGGTGGCGGCATCCTTCCTGCCGGACGCACCGGTGACCATCACTTCGACGTCACGGCCTTCGAAGATCTTGAGATTCTCTTCGGTAATGCGCTCCTGCAGGGCGACAAGACGCTCGAAACGGTTCTGGACCACATCATGCGGCACCTGTTCCATCTCGGCGGCCGGCGTGCCGGGGCGTGGCGAGTAGATGAACGTGAATGCAGACGAGAATCTCGCCTCCTCGACCACGCGCATGGTCTCCTGGAAGTCCTCCTCCGTCTCGCCGGGGAAGCCGACGATGATGTCCGTGGAGATCTGCGCGTCCGGCATGGCCTCGCGAATCTTACGCAGAATATCCAGAAACTTCGCGGAACGGTAGGAGCGGCGCATCGCGCGCAGAATCCTGTCGGAACCGGATTGCAACGGGAAATGCAACTGATGCATGACATTCGGCGTTTCGGCCATGGCGGCGATCACATCGTCAGTGAAGGCTGCCGGATGCGGCGACGTGAAACGCACACGCTCCAGGCCCTCGATCTCGCCGCAGGCGCGCAACAGCTTGGAAAAGGCGAAACGATCGCCGATGCCGTAGCCGAAGGAGTTCACATTTTGCCCGAGCAACGTGATTTCCTTGGCACCTTCATCGACGCATTGGCGAATCTCGGCGAGGATGTCGCCCGGACGTCGATCATGTTCCTTGCCACGCGTGGTCGGCACGATGCAGAACGTGCACGTGTTATTGCACCCCACGGAGATGGCCACCCAGCTCGATACCCGAGAGGCACGATCGGTGGGCAGCTGGCTCGGGAAATAATTCAGTTCCTCCTCCACCTTGACCTGCGCATGCCCTTGGACACGGGCCTGGTCGAGCAGCTGGGGCAGAGAGCCGATGTTCTTCGTACCGAACACGGCATCGACCCATGGGGCCTTCTCGGCGATCCGCTCACGATCGAGCTGCGCCATGCATCCACCGACGGCGATTTGCAGGTTCGGGCGTTCGCGCTTCATCTCGGCCCATAGGCCGATGGTGCCGTACATGCGTTCGGCGGCATTCTCGCGCACCGCACACGTATTCATGACGATCAGGTCCACATCATGATCCATATACTGTTCCTCGGTGGCCGGAACATAGCCGGCACTCTCAAGTACGCCCGCGATGCGTTCGGAATCATGCACGTTCATCTGGCAGCCGAGTGTATGCACGTAGAACACGCCCCTACCCCGCACGGGGGCCGTGTCGACGGTCGGTTCGGCCAGTTTCGAGGCACGCTCCGCCTCGGTCATCATGTCTTCATTCATAACGCACCATGCTATCGGCAGGGCCGCCCAGAGATTGATGAACGAGGCGACAATCATGGCGATTGCGTGAATACGAAGCGCTTCCTCGGTCTTTTCACAGTGTCGTTAGGGGCATCATGGGTACACTGTTGCCCGTGATACTTGACAGACAAAGCCGCATCAACACTGCCGATCTCAAAGCCAGATTGAAGAATGTGGACTTCGGCAAGGGGGCATTCCCCGCCGATCAGATCACCGAATTCATCGATCAGATGCAGGTGTATGAGGGTGCCATGTACGAGATCAGCACCAAGCTGGAAATCCTCGATTCGGAGTTCCAGGTACGCTTCTCGCATGATCCGATCCATCATATGGAACGTCGTCTGAAGTCCGTCAATTCCATTCTGGGCAAGCTGAAAAGGCGTGACCTGCCGCTTACCGTCAATGCCATCAAGGACAACCTGTTCGATGTGGCCGGCATCCGCGTGATCTGCAACTATCGGGACGACGTGTATTCCGTATCCAACTATCTGTCGGCTCAGAACGACATTCAGGTACTGCGGGTCAAGGACTACATCAGGAATCCCAAGCAGAACGGCTACCGTTCGCTGCATGTGATCTATGCAGTGCCGGTGTTCCTATCTTCAGGCCCGCACTACACACCGGTCGAAGTACAGTTCCGCACCATCGCCATGGACTATTGGGCGAGTCTGGAACATGCGCTGCGCTACAAGACGGATCTTCCGGATGCCAAGCTGTCCGAGCATTCGCAGACGTTGCTCGATTGTGCGCGCAGCCTGCAGAACATCGAAACGCAGATGCAGAACATCCATCGCGACATCAACGGCGCACCGCAGGTCGGCGAAGCCCCGAAGACCAGCTGATCATCATCTGCGCCGTTCCGCACCGAGCACCGCATCATCCGACTGCTCGCACCGCCGCAACCGTGGCACCCTGACCGGTATCTGCGCAAGCACGGTTCCCGCGAAAATCAGCGCACAGCCGACATAGGCACGCATCGTCATGACCTCACCAAGCAGCAGTGCACCGCCGATTACGGAAAAGAACGATTCGAGGGACATGATCACGGATGCTCGCGTGGGTGGCACCAATTGCTGTCCGACCACCTGCAGGGTGTAGGCTATGCCGGCGGATCCGACGCCCGCATAGACTATGGCGAACCACGCATGGCCCGCTCCCGCCCAGTCGACGGAGCCTTCGACGAACGAACCTACCCAGCTCAACACGGCGGTTGTGGCGATTTGACCGAACGAGAGCGCGATCACATCCATTTTCCGGCCGAACGTATCGATTACCAGGATGTGCGTGGCGAACAACACGGCGGTAAATAGGAGCACCACGTCGGCGATGGTGATGGAGCCAAAGCCATCGGTGACGCACAGCAGATAGAAACCGACCACGGCTATGGCCACACTGATCACGACGCTCAGATGGATGCGACGACGTAGCACCACGAAGGCAAGCAGCGGCGTCATGACGATATACAGTGCGGTGATGAAGCC
>OGJC01000064.1_pt1 | contig 145627 bp, 123 predicted proteins | sample 1571941 | NCBI WGS metagenome assembly OGJC01 (sample SAMEA2582100, study PRJEB24529) | metagenome | biome: Human gut stool | place: China | collected 2011 | reverse complement strand
AAAGAAGAGGAAGAAATATAACAATAGGGGCAGTAGTAGGATTTCTATTGTCATGTACAGCAGTAATGGGAGCAGATAGCCATCTTTGGATAAAAGGAGATAATGGAAAAATAGAATTTAATATAACTGAAACTGCTGATGGTGGTGGAAAGTGGGAGGAAGAAAATCCATATAGCAAGAATAATTGGGATACAGGTACTAAAACTTATACAAACAATACAGCATTGTCATCAAATGGAGCTAATGGGAAAGATGGGAACAAAAAGATAAGTTATGGGCTTAGATTAAGTGGTGACTTGACTGACGTGAATTTTATAAATAATGATTCAATAACAGGAGAAATAAGTGATAGTGATAGTGATTATGGTCCTGGTTATGGAATATACAATGAATCAACTAAAATGGGAAATATAGAAAACACAGGAAAAATAAGTGGTACTGGTACTGCTAGTGGTTATGGGATATATAATAATTCAGCTAAAATGGGAAATATAACAAATACAGGAGAAATAAGTGGTACTGCTAAAGATAATGCTGGTGGTATTTATAGTGGTGTTGGTTCTGGAATATATAATTCTCAAGGTACAATTGTAGATATAGAAAATACAGGAAGAATAAGTGGTACTGGTTCTGGTTTTAATGGTAGCAATGGTGAAGGTAATGGTTCTGGAATATATAATTATCAAGGTATAATTAGAGATATAACAAATACAGGAGAAATAAGTGGTATTGGTAACGGTGCTGGTAGTGGCTATGGTACTGGTTATGGAATATATAATTATAGATCAGATAAAATTGGAGATATAACAAATAGAGGACTGATAAGTGGTACTGGTAAGAGTACTAGTGGTAAGAGTGAGGGTTATGGAATATATAATAGTTTATCTACAATGGGAGATATAACAAATGAAGGAGTAATAAGTGGTACTGGTACTGAGTCTAGTAGTGCTAGTACTGGTTATGGAATATATAATGACTCAAGTGCAATGGGAGCTATAGAGAATACAGGACTGATAAGTGGTACTAGTACTAATGGTACTGGAATACTTAATAAAACTTATAATAATAATCAAAAAATGGAAAAAATAATAAATACAGGGATAATAAGTGGCTCTGGTAATAGTTCTAGTGGTGCTAGTACTGGTTATGGAATAAATAATGAAGCAGGTACAATGGGAGCTATAACAAATGAAGGAGTAATAAGTGGTGCTGGTATTAGTACTGGTGGTAATGGTGAGGGTTATGGAATATATAATTCAGCTGCAATGGGAAATATAGAAAATACAGGACTGATAAGTGGTACTGGTTATAATAATACTAGTAATGGTACTTCTGATACTGGGTCTGGAATACATAATAAGAGTAGTGATAAACAAATGGGAAAGATAACAAACATAGGAATAATAAATGGTTATGGTATTGGTGAAAGTTCTAGTACTGGTACTGGTTATGGAATAAATAATGAATCAGGTGCAATTGGAGATACAACAAATATAGGAGTAATAAGTGGTTATGGTTCTAGTCATGATAGTGGTTATGGTTATGGAATAAATAATGAATCAGGTAAAATTGGAGATATAACAAATATAGGAATAATAAGTGGGTATGGTAATGGTGTAAGTTCTAGTACTGGTTATGGAATATCTAATATAACTACATCGGGAAATATAACTGTAATGGGAAAGATAACAAATACAGGAATAATAAGTGGTTCTGGTAATGATAATGGTAATAGTACTGGTTATGGAATATATAATGGTAGTTCAGGTACAATGGGAACTATAACAAATACAGGAGTTATTTATGGAAAAACTAATGCTATAAAGAATGAGAAGAGTGATAAGATAACTGTAAATAACTATGGAATACTTGTAAATGGAAAAGACCAAGATGTAAATGCTGGGATAAGTGATACCAACTATGGACTTATAATAAAAAATGAAGGTGATAATATAACTGCAGAAACTACAGAAACTCAAGATATACCAATACCATTCTATGATGCTGAAGGAAATATCATGGGAGAAAGAAAGGTAACAATAGAAAATGTAACAGGAAAAAATGATGATAAAAAAAGTTCATTTGATGGAAACAAAGAAAACCATATATTAAATGCTTTAACAAATACATATAAGGTTACTGGAGAAAATGATAAAGTAACAGGTTCAATAATCAACGCTTATGGAACAGCAGTTGTATTTGAAGGAGAAAATAAACAACTGACTTTATCAGGAACAATAGTAAATGGAGGGATAGATGAGGATGATTCTAATCTTGATCCTGCTTCTGATGCTAAAGTTCCAGCTATATCAGGAAGTGGTAATGGAGATAATCTAATACTTCAATCAGGAAAAATTGAATATACAAATGGCAATAAAGTTACTCAAAATACTATAGTCAATGGAAATATAGATATGGGAGGGGGAGATGATACTCTTACAATAGGAGATGGAACAATACTTAATGGAACTCTTGATGGTGGAGAAGGAAATGATATTCTTAATTTTGGAATAAGTTCAGGGGCTAAGTCAATTCCGGCCAAAAGTCAAGGAGTAAATATTATACACAATATATCTAATTTTAAAAATATGAATATAAATACCAATGTTACACTATTTGAAAAAACTCTTGAAACATATGGAAAAGAAACAGATTTAAAAGTAACAGGTGCAGACGAGATAAAAATAGGGGAAAATGGAACTCTTACATTGAGAATAGATTCAACTAACAAAGATAATTTAAGTGGAAAGATTATAGGTCATGCACTTTATGAAAATGAAGGAGAAATATCTTCAACTGATGGAGGAAAACTTCTGCTTGCTCTCAATGGGGCAGGAAATGAAAATATAATATCTTTTGGAAGTACTACTTTAGGAGATGGATTAGTACCAGCAAAAGGAACTCTTGATACTACTTCAGCACTTCATACTCTGGAAATAATAGATGATAAAGAGGTAAAAGTTATAGTTAGACAAGATATTCCCGACTTCTTTGAAATTCCTGAGTATGAAAAATTAAATAAGATATATCATGGAATTTTATCAGTAGAAGATTTAATAGCTAATTTTAATGTAGATGATGAAAGTTTATCAATATTCTTAGGATACTTAAATGACATCTATGCAGGAAATCCATATTCATATTCAAGTGAACTTTCAAGAAAATCAGTGGGAATGTTTAGAGATATAGCAACAGAAAATCAATTCAAGCCAGAACTGAATAAATGGTTGATAATGGGTGGACTGACTCATGTAGATGGAGGGACAAAAGATACATACTATGGAAAAGGGTACTACACTTATGACATAGGAAGTTCTGATATGGACGCAGATACTAAGATAACTGGAGCATATATGCTTGGAGAGTATGGAGTATCAGATACATTGACTTATGGAGTATTAATTGGAGGAAACAAGCTTAAATCTGAGTTGTCTAATGGCTCAAAAGTAGATGGAGATGCGCTGTATATGGGAGCATATGCTAAAAAGTATGTAGGAAATCTAAAAGTAACAGGAGGATTAGGACTACAGTATGGAGATTATGATGCAGATAGATTTGCAGCAGGAAGAGGAATAACAGAAACAAGAAGTTATTCAGATAACTATAATGATATGACATATGATATTTATCTAAATGGAAGATATTCTCATAATATTGGAAATAATTTATTCTTAGAGCCATACGGAACATTGTCATATACATATATCAAGCAGGATAGCGCAGATGAAGGAAACAAAGTATTAGCAATAGAAACAGATTCAAAATCATTTGACTATACAGCAGCTAAAGTGGGAGTAGACCTTAAAAAAGTAATACCACATGAGAAAGGAAAAAGCACACTATCAGCAGGGGTAAGCTATACAAGACTTCTTACTGGGGCAGATGAAGAAAATATCACAGGAAGATTTAAAGGAGAAAATGCAACTGACTTTGATATCCTAGTAGCTCATAAAAATGAACAAAGCATAGGACTTAATGCTAAGTACGCACTTGAACTTGAAAGTGGAATCCTGTTTGATGTAAAAGGAAGCTACTCATTAGAGAGAGATTCACACAATGGAATAGGTAAAAATAGAGCAAAAGGTGAATGGATAGTAGGTGCAGGAATAGGATACAAGTTCTAATAACAACAATGGGGGAAGTTATGAAAGAAGGGGAATTTATAAGGTTCTATAGAGATAGAAATTGTTTGAGGAACATTAAGGAAGCAAAAGAAAAGATAGACTTGTTTTGGACTGTTGTGTTGAAGGCTTTAGCTGAAGATGGAAAAGTATCATTAAAAGACTGGGGAGTATTTGAGAAAAAAGAGGTAGCTCCCAGAAAAATAATGACACCACGAATGGAAAAAGAAAGGCTGACAAAAGCAGGGGAAAAGATAAAATTCAGAACAGGAACAGGCTTAAAAACTCTTGTCAATGGAGATGATACTGATGAATAAGAGAGAGCTGGCAAGGATATATAACACAATAACTCAGGGAAAGATATCACAAAAGGCAGCCCTAGAGGAAATAGATATATTTACACAAACCTTGCAGGAAGCCTTGATGAAATATGATTCAGTAACATTTGTCAACATCGGAATATTTGAAATACTGGAAAGAAAGCCGAGATTAGTTAGTAATCCATCAACTAGGGAGATAATGAAAATATATCCTAAGAAAGTAGTAAGATTTAGAGCATCAAAAAATCTAATAAAATAATAGTATAAATCATATTTTTTCTATGTCAAGGGCACTCTCTTTTGAGAGTGTTCTTTTTATTTGAAAATATGGTAAAATATAAAAAGAAAAGTAAGTTTTCAGAAGTATAAAAATATATAGAAAAAGTTTAAAGGAGGGATATTTTGAGTTATTTTGATCATAGAGTTATAAAAACTGCATTTGGAACGTTTTTAGCTATATATTTAGCTCAAATTATGGGAATAAGTTATGGAGTAACTGCAGGTATAGTTACAATAATAAGTATACAGACAACTAAAAAAGAATCTGTAAAAATAGCTGTTGAAAGATTCATTGCTTCTCTTATAGGACTTTTTATAGCAGCAATATTTTTTTATTTTTTTGGATATACACCATTTGTGTTCGGACTTTTTATTTTGATATTTATGCCAGTGTGCTTAAGGTTTAATCTGTTTCAAGGTTTTTTGGTAACAGTGGTACTTGCAACACATATCCTTACAGAGAAAAATCTATCTTTAAAGATTTTGTCAAATGAAATATTAATATTAGTTCTTGGAGCATTAATAGCTATAATTTTGAATCTATATATGCCTGATGTGACTAAAAAAATAAAATATACTCAAGAAAATGTAGATAATCTTATGAAGAAAATTCTCAGTTATATGAGTGATGAATTAATAACTGGAGCAATATTTATTGATGAAGATAAAATATTTAAAGAGTTGAGAAAAGAATTGGATATAGGAAGGGATTTAGCATATAAAGATTACAACAATGCTTTATTTTATGGTTCAAGGTATGAAATAGAAGTTTTTAATATGAAGAGAGCTCAGTATAAAATTTTAGTGAGAATGAGAAGACATTTCTATAAGTTTTTTATAAGCAGTGAACATACATTTATAATTTCAGAATTTACAAGAAAAGTGGGAAGTTCAATTGGAGTAGATAAGCTTTATCTTGAAGCATTAGCAGAATTAGAAGCTTTGAGAGAAAAATTTAAAAATATGCCTCTTCCAAAGAGCAGAGTTGAATTTGAAAGCAGAGCAGTATTATTGCAATTTTTTAATGATATAGAAGAATTTCTTGAAGTTAAAAAAGATTTTATGAAAAAATATACATTAGATGGGGAGAAAAAAATATAGAGGCTGAATTAATAACAAACTTCTCTACTGGAAAAATTCTAAAATTGTATTTCTATATTAGCAATCAGCCTCTATTTTAATATATTAATCTAAGCTCTGACTTGCAGCCATAAGGAAAGGAACTATTTGCTTCTTTCTTGAAACTACACCTTCCAGCCATGTAAGATTATTTTCTAATTGAACATTAAAAGCTCTTTCTAGAAGTTCTGGGAAATCTCCTACTACCATAGCATATGAGCCAGATTTTATTATATCTGTAATAATAAGGATAAACATTGAGAATTCAGAATTTTTATTTATTTCTTTCATAGCCCTTTCTAAATCTGCTTTTTTATTTAAAAGTCCAGCTACATCAACAGTATTTACTTGGGCTATTCCCATATTTATTCCATTCATTGAAAATTCTTTCATATCAGTAGTAAGTATTTCATATGGAGATCTGTTAGCAAGGGAAGTTCCTGCTATAAGCATATTCATTCCATATTCTTCATAGTCAATTTCTTCACAAATAAGGGCAAGCTCTTTAACTGTGTCTATATCTTTTTGAGTGCAAGTAGGAGATTTAAACATAAGAGTATCTGAAAGAATGGCACTCATCATAAGTCCAGCAGCTTTTTTAGATGGAGTAATTCTTGCTTCCTTAAATAACTCATAAATTATAGTACAAGTACACCCAACTATTTCAGCATTTATTTTTACAGGTTCATCTGTAATAAAATTTCCAAATTTATGGTGATCAATAACCTGTAATATTTTTGCGTCCTGTAATCCTTCCACTGAATGAGCTCTTTCATTATGGTCAACTAAAATAACCTGTTTTCTTGTAAAATTAATTAGGTTTTTAGTTCTGATAGTTCCATATACAGTTCCATCTTTTTCAGTAACAGGGAAGTTAGTTTGTGTTGCTTCTTTCATTATATCTTTTATATCATGAAGAAAGTCATCTTTTTTAAAAGAATAAAATTTTGTGTTGTTCATTATAGATGATAATGAAAGTGACTGACTTACAAGGCTTATTGTCTTGAAAAGGTTAGCATGAACTCTCATAATAGCACAATCAGAAGTTACTCTTGGACTAATAAAATCATCTTCATCACAAGCAACTATTATAACCTTTGCTCCAGCTTTAATAGACCTGTCAATACCATCTACCATAGAGGTAGTTACGACTATATCCCCATGAGCAACATTTTCCAATTCAGATACTGCTTTTAGATTTCCTGTGATAATTCCACTTGGATAAGTACCACTTACAATTATTCCATCAAGAACATCTTTGAGGTTTTCATATGTAGTCTTATATTTTCCAAAAAGATCAGAGTGTTCAAGGTTGAGGTAAGTATTAGCAATATCAGAGATGTGAATCATACCTTTAAGCTGCTTCTTATCATCTACTACAGGCAGACTGGAAAAGTTTTCCACAGTCATTATATCTAAAGCTGATCTTAAAGAATCATCTATGGATAAAGTCTTTTTTTCTACTCTGGTTAAATCAGATATTTGGGCACTTACTGTTTTTAAAAGTTTAGGAACTTTTACACCAAAATATTTTAATACATATTCTGTTTCTTTATTTATATCACCAAGTCTATAAGGAATAGCATTTATTCCCATCTCTTTTTTTAATTCGGCTAGGGCAATTGAAGAACAGATAGAATCTGTATCTGGATGTCTATGTCCAAAAATCAAAATAGGCTCCATTTGAAAAAACCTCCTTATTTTTCTTAAATTGCTGTTTCAAATATATTAACATTTTTTTATCATATCAACAAATAATATTTTAAAAAAATCTTTGAAAAAATGATATAATGTCAATATAAAAATATTATAATTAAATTTAAAAATTGGAGCAAAAATAATGAAAGAAATGAAATTAAATTTTTTTGAGGAGAATGACATGAAAACGGATAAGGAGAGAATAGAGAAGCTGAGAGCAGATCTCTTAAAGTACAACCAGTATTATTACACTAATAATGAGAGCCTTATTTCTGATGTAGAATATGATATGCTGATGAATGAACTTAAAGATTTAGAGGAAAAATATCCAGAATATAAAAGTGAAGCTTCACCTACTGTTATAGTAGGAGCTTCAAATCTTAGAGAGAATAAGTTTCAGAAAGTAACTCATAGGAAACCAATGTTGAGTCTTTCTAATACATATAATGAAGAGGAGATAGGAGATTTTATAGATAGAATTAAAAAGCTTCTTCCAGAAGAAAATAATATAAAATATGCTCTTGAATTAAAATTAGATGGCTTGTCTATAAGCATTCAATATGAAAAGGGAAAACTTGTAAAAGGAGTAACTAGGGGAGATGGAGCAATAGGAGAAGATGTTACAGAAAATATTCTTGAGATTGAAACTATTCCTCATACACTAAAAGAGCCATTGGATATAGAGATAAGGGGAGAAATAGTTCTTCCTATAAGTAAATTTGAAACTTTAAATGAAAGAAGAATGGAAGCAGGAGAGGAAGTATTTGCTAATCCTCGAAATGCTGCAAGTGGAACACTTAGACAAATTGATGCAAGTATAATAAAAGAAAGAGGCTTAGACTGCTATTTTTATTTTATAGTAGATGCTAAAAATTATGGAATACAAACTCATAGCGAAAGTATAAAATATCTGGAGTCTTTAGGAATAAAAACTACAGGAGTATGTGAAGTTTTAGGTACAGCTTCTGCTTTGAAAAAAAGAATAGATTATTGGGAACAGGAAAAAGAAAAACTGGATTATGAAACAGATGGAATGGTAATAAAAGTAGATAATCTTGATTTTTGGGATAAACTTGGAAATACTACTAAAAGTCCAAGATGGGCTATAGCATATAAATTTCCTGCTAAACAGGTGACTACTACTTTGCTAGGAATTACATGGCAGGTGGGAAGAACAGGTAAAGTTACTCCAGTTGCTGAACTTGAAGAGGTGTCATTATCAGGAAGTAAAGTAAAAAGAGCCAGTCTTCATAACTTTCATGAAATAGAAAGAAAAGATATAAGGATAGGAGATAAGGTATTTATAGAAAAAGCTGCTGAGATAATACCACAGGTAGTAAAATCTATAAAAGAATTCAGAGATGGCAGTGAAAAAATGATAACTGAACCTGATAAGTGTCCTGTATGTGGAAGTCCAGTTGCCAGAGAAGAGGGACAGGTAGATATAAAGTGTACTAACCCAGTATGTCCTGGAAAAGTAAAGGGAAGAATTGAGTATTTTGTATCAAGAGATGCTATGAACATAGGTGGATTTGGAAGCAAAATGGTAGAAAAAATGCTGGAACTTGGATTTATAAAAAATGTTGGAGATATATATGATTTGAAAGATCACAAAGAAGATCTTGAAAATATAGAAAAAATGGGAAAAAGAAGTGTAGAAAATCTTTTAGATTCAATTGAGGCAAGTAAAAAAAGAGATTATTCAAAAGTTATCTATGCTCTTGGTATACCTTTTATTGGGAAATATTCTGGGAAAATTTTGGCAGAAGCAAGCAGAAATATAGATAATTTAATGAAAATGGAAATAGAAGAGTTAATGGAAATTGATGGTATTGGTGATAAGGGAGCAAAAGCTGTATATGATTTTTTTAGAGATGAAGAAAATATCGAACTTATAAATATATTAAGAGGACATGGATTACAGTTTGCCATGGAGGAAAAAGAGGAAGAAGATCAATCTGATAAAATATTTTCTGGAAAAACTTTTCTTTTTACAGGGACACTTAAAAATTTTAAAAGAGAAGAAATAAAAGAAGAAATAGAAAAACTTGGAGGTAAAAACTTATCAGCAGTAAGTAAAAACCTTGATTATCTTATCATAGGGGAAAAAGCTGGAAGTAAATTGAAAAAAGCTCAGGAGTTAGGAACTGTAAAAATTCTTACAGAAGAAGAATTTATAGAGATATGTAAGAATAATGATAAAAATTAATATAAAAACAGGCACCTTTAATTGACTATCTAGAAGATTTATGGTAGCATATATCTTGATAAAGTGTCAGAATAATAATTTAAAGAGAGGAAAATTGTAGATGATAGGAGATTTGCTAAAAAAGATATTTGGTACTAAAAATGATAGAGAAATAAAGAGGATAAGGAAGATAGTAGATGTTATCAATCAGCTTGAACCTGATTTTGAAAAACTTACTGATGAGCAGCTGAGAGAAAAAACTGCTTACTTCAAAGAAAGATTAGCCAAAGGAGAAACTTTAGATGATATTTTACCAGAAGCATTTGCAACTGTAAGAGAAACATCTAAGAGAGTATTAGGACTTAGACATTATGATGTTCAGCTTATTGGAGGAATAGTACTTCATGAGGGAAAAATCACTGAAATGAAAACAGGAGAAGGAAAAACTCTTGTGGCTACATGTCCTGTATACTTAAATGCTCTTACTGGAAAAGGTGTACATATTATAACAGTAAATGATTATCTGGCTGCTAGAGATAGAGATATGATGGGAAGAGTTTATGATTTTCTTGGACTTTCTTCTGGAGTAATACTAAATGGTATATCAACAGATCAAAGAAAAGAAGCATATAACAGTGATATTACATATGGTACAAATTCTGAGTTTGGATTTGACTATCTGAGAGATAATATGGTAGGAAGTATAGAAGAAAGAGTTCAAAGAGAACTTAACTATTGTATAGTGGACGAGGTTGACTCTATCCTTATTGATGAGGCAAGAACACCATTAATTATATCAGGTGCTGCTACTGAATCTATTAAATGGTATAAAATATTCTATCAGATAGTTTCAATGCTAAGTAGAAGTTATGAAACTGAAGGAATTAAAGATATAAAAGCTAAAAAGGAAATGAATATCCCTCTTGAAAAATGGGGAGATTATGAAGTTGATGAAAAAGCCAAAAATATTGTTCTTACTGAAAAAGGAGTAACAAAAGTTGAGAAACTATTGAAAATAGACAACCTTTATTCACCAGAAAATGTAGAACTTACTCATTATCTTAATCAAGCTTTAAAGGCAAAAGAACTTTTTAAAAGGGATAGAGATTACTTGGTAAGAGAAGGACAGGTAATAATAATAGATGAATTTACTGGAAGAGCTATGGAAGGAAGAAGATATTCAGATGGTCTTCATCAAGCTATTGAAGCAAAAGAGGGAGTAAACATAGCAGGAGAAAATCAAACTCTTGCATCAATTACACTTCAAAACTATTTCAGAATGTATGAAAAATTATCTGGAATGACTGGTACTGCTGAAACAGAAGCAGCAGAGTTTGTACATACATATGGATTAGAAGTTGTGGTTATTCCTACAAATAAACCAGTAATGAGAATTGATCACCCAGATTTAGTTTTTAAAACACATAAAGAAAAAATAGATGCAATAATAAATAGAATAGAAGAATTACATAAAAAAGGACAACCAGTGCTTGTAGGAACTATTTCAATAAAAAGTTCTGAAGATCTTTCTGAGCTTCTTAAAGCAAGAAAGATACCTCATAATGTATTGAATGCTAAATTCCATGCTCAAGAAGCTGAAATAGTAGCACAGGCTGGAAGATTTGGAACTGTGACTATTGCTACTAATATGGCAGGTAGAGGTACTGATATTATGCTTGGAGGAAATCCTGAGTTCCTTGCTATAGAAGAAGTAGGAAGCAGAGATGCTGAAAATTATAATGAAGTATTAGAAAAATACAAAGTACAATGTGAAGAAGAAAGAGAAAAGGTTATGGAGCAAGGAGGATTATTTATCCTTGGAACTGAAAGACATGAATCTAGAAGAATAGATAATCAGTTGAGAGGAAGATCTGGTAGACAGGGAGATCCTGGAGAATCAGAATTCTATCTATCTCTTGAAGATGACTTAATGAGATTATTTGGTTCAGACAGAGTAAAAAATGTTATGGAAAGATTAGGACTCCCTGAGGGAGAACCAATTACTCACTCAATGATTAATAAAGCAATAGCAAATGCTCAAAATAAAATTGAGTCTAGAAACTTTGGAATCAGAAAAAATCTTCTTGAATTTGATGATGTTATGAATAAGCAAAGAACAGCTATTTATGCAAGTAGAAATGAAGCTATGGTAAAAGATGATCTTAAAGAAACAGTTTTACATATGCTTAGAGATACTATTTATTCTGAGGTAACAGCAAGATTTGTAGGAGAATTTAAAGATGACTGGGATATTACTGGACTTGCTGAGTTTTTAAATGAAAAATATGGATATGAAATAAAAGATTTGACTGAGTATAAATCTACAAGTATAGAAAATTACGCAGAAAAATTGTATAATGATATAGTAAAAGAATATGATGAAAAAGAAAATAGAATAGGTTCTGATTTGATGAGAAGACTTGAAAAATATATATTATTTGAGGTAGTTGACTCAAGATGGAGAGAACATTTAAAATCATTAGATGGATTGAGAGAAGGAATTTATTTAAGAGCATATGGACAAAGAGATCCAATAGTAGAATATAAACTTCTTTCAGGAGAGCTTTATGAAAAAATGTTAGAAACAATAAAAGAACAAACAACATCATTTTTATTTAAAGTAATAATTAAAAGTCCAGAAGAGGAAGAATTAAAAGTAAAAGAAGAACCATTAGATGAAGTAAGTTATAATACAGAAGAGGAAGAGGACGGTAATCAACCAAGAACTTCTGATAAAATAGGAAGAAACGATCCTTGTCCTTGTGGAAGTGGAAAAAAATATAAAAACTGCTGTGGAAGAATGTAATCAAAAATTAGGAGGAACTAAATGAAGAAGTTATTTTTAGGTTTGTTGATTTCAATGCTTTTTATTTCTTGTAGCTCTATGGAAAAAGGGAGTTCTTTAGAACAGAAGTATAATATTACAAAGGCTTCAGCTAAAGAGTGGGATAAGACTATAATTAATGTTATTGAAGGTGAAGCACTTATTGAAGACTGGTATGGAGATGAAAATCCTATTATGTATCTAAGAAAAACAGGAAAAATGAGTGAAAAAGATTTTCAATTTCTATTATCTTTAGAGAAAAAAGATGTAACAGAAATAACAGATGATGAATATGGGAAATTTTTAGATTTAGTAACAAAGTATAATAAAAAAATGCCTAGAAAGTTTTTCTTAGAGAATGAAAATATTAAAGACCCTAAAGGATTAGTTGATAGAATGGTAAGAGAATCATTTGTTAGAATGCCAAATCCATCTAATCATATTAAAGATGTAGTTGCTACTGAAGATGAGTGGAATAAGATAGTGGAATATTCAAAACAAACAGATTTAAGTGAAAAAGATACTAAGCAGTTAAGAAAACTTCTTAATAAGTTTATAAAAAGAGATGAGTTTTTCTCTACAGAAGTATGGTATAATAGAGAAGTTTCTGCAAGAATGATAAAAATAGCCAACATCAATGCAAAAGAGAATAAAACAGCTATTGAAAAAAATAATATAAATGCTAAAGCGTTATATATCGCTTATCCTGAATATTTTTCAAAATTAGAGAAATGGGATAATTAATAATATATAAAGAATAATATAACAAAAAGGTGGGGCGTCTGTGGGAAAATGGACGCCTTTCTTTACTAAAGAAAGAGGGAAAGTCTATGGAAGTGGATATGCATATACATACTATAGCTTCTGATGGAACTTTCACACCAGAAGAAATAGTAAAAAGAGCAAAATCTCTTGGAATGAAAAGTATTGCTATAACAGATCACGATACAATAGATGGATTAGAAGAGGGAAAAAGAACTGCTACTGAAATTGGCATAGAATTTATACAAGGAATAGAGATATCATGTAATGTTGATAATTTAGAAGTGCATATACTAGGGTATTTTCTTAACCTTAATGATGAAAAGTTTCTTGCTGAACTTGAGGAATTAAAAAGAGCAAGAGAAAATAGAAATAGAAAAGTAATGGAAAAATTGAAAATATGTGGTATAGTGGTAGATATGGAAAAAGTTAAAAATATGGCTCCTGGGAATATTATCAGCAGAGTTCATATAGCAAACTATCTTGTGGAGATAGGGGCAGCTACTTCTAAAAATGATGCTTTTGAAAGATATCTTGGAAAAACAGGTGCTGCCTATGTACCAAAAGAAAATTTTCCACCAGAGAGAGCAGTAAAAATGCTTCGTGCAAATGGAGCTTTCGTATCTATGGCTCACCCCAAATTGATTACTCAAAATGATGGATTATTAGAAAATATGATATCAGAGTTAAAAAAAATTGGACTTGGAGGGTTAGAAGCAATATATAGTACTTTTACTCCTTCAGAAAAAAGAAAATATAAAAAAATGGCAAAAAGGCATTCTCTTTTAGTAACTGGAGGTTCAGATTTTCATGGAGCTAATAGGGAAGGAATAGATATAGGAGATACCGGATTGGAATATTCACAATTTAGATTAATAAAAGAGAGAAATAGCAGATAATTTTTAATATACAGGAGGAACTTTTATGATTATAGTAACTGGAGCAGCTGGAATGATAGGAAGCGCATTCGTTTGGAAATTAAACGAGATGGGAATTAATGATATCATAGTAGTTGATAAATTTAGAACAGAAGAAAAATGGCTTAATTTAAGAAAAAGAGATTATGCTGATTGGGTGGATAGAGATGATCTTTTTGAATGGCTTTCAAATCCTGCAAATGCTGAAAAAATAACAGGGGTTGTACATATGGGAGCTTGCTCTGCAACTACAGAGAAAGATGGAGATTATCTTATGTCTAATAATTATGGGTACAGTAAAAAATTATGGGAATTTTGTGCTGCAAGACAGATAAATTATGTATATGCTTCATCAGCAGCAACATATGGTGCTGGAGAGCTTGGATATAATGATGATGTAACACCTGAAGAATTAAAAAAACTTATGCCTTTAAACAAATATGGATACTCTAAAAAAATATTTGATGACTGGGCATTTAAACAAAAAATAACTCCAAAGCAATGGGCAGGAACTAAATTTTTTAATGTATATGGACCACAGGAATATCATAAAGGAAGAATGGCTTCAATGGTATTTCATACATTTAACCAATATAAAGAAAATGGTGGTGTAAAACTTTTTAAATCTCATAAAGAGGGATATAAAGATGGAGAACAATTAAGAGATTTTGTTTATTTAAAAGATGTAGTTGATGTTTTATATTTTTTATTAACAGAGAAAATAGAGTCAGGTGTATATAATATAGGAACAGGGGAAGCTAGAAGTTTCTTAGATTTATCTATGGCAACAATGAGAGCAGCCTCTAACAATCCTAAACTTGCTCAGGAAGATGTAATTGAATTTATTCCTATGCCTGAAGATTTAAGAGGAAGATACCAATATTTTACACAGGCAACTATGGAAAAATTGAAAAGAGCAGGATATACAAAAGAATTTCATTCATTAGAAGATGGAATAAAAGATTATGTTCAAAATTATATGGCCAAAGAAGATCCATACTTATAGGAGGAAAAAATTAGATGAACCCATTTTTGATTGTCATAATTTTAGGAATAGTAGAAGGTATGACAGAATTTCTTCCTGTAAGTAGTACAGGGCATATGATATTAGTAGAAAAATTTATAAACAGCAGTTTTTTTTCAAAAAGTTTTATGGATAGTTTTTTAATAATAGTTCAGCTTGGAGCAATACTTGCAGTAGTTATATATTTCTGGAAGGATATAAATCCCTTTGTAAAAGAAAAAGAAGTATTTATACAAAGATTTAGACTTTGGGCAAAAGTGGTTGTAGGAGTATTTCCAGCAGCTGTTATAGGGCTTCTTTTAGATGACTATATTTCTGAATATTTTATGGGAAATGTAGTTGTAGTGGCTATGACACTAATATTTTATGGAATTATTCTTATAGTTGTAGAAAAGTGTTATGATGGTGTAGCACATATAGACTCGTTTCAAAAATTAGGGTATAAGACAGCTTTTACAGTAGGATTATTTCAATGCCTTGCTATGATTCCAGGGACTTCAAGATCAGGAGCTACAATTATAGGAAGTTTACTTTTAGGACTTTCAAGAGGAGTAGCAACAGAGTTTTCTTTTTTCCTTGCAATACCTACTATGTTTGGAGCTACATTGCTAAAACTTATGAAAAATGGACTTAAATTTTCTCCTATTGAATGGCAGTTATTAGGAGTAGGATCAGTAGTTTCTTTTGTTGTGGCATATCTTGTTATAAGATGGTTTATGCAGTACATAAAAAAGAGAGATTTTGTTTCTTTTGGAATATATAGAATAATATTGGGAATAATAGTATTATTCTTTGTGTTTGCGTGATGTGATTTTATGAGAAAAATAATTTCTGCATTGGCTTTTATTTTCATAATAGTGGCTATGATTAATTTTATAGGAGTGTCATATTTTAAACAGGCAAATATATCCTCATTTAAAAATTATTTTATATTTTATGGAGATAATATAGAGAGATTTGATACCCTTTTAAATGATGAAAAAGTACCAGAAGAAACTAAAAATAAAATAATAGAATTAACAGAAATGTATAAGACTTTTGAAGTTAATGGTATGAAAAATTCTAAAGAAATGATAGAATTTCATGTAGGAAGCATAAGAAAAGGAACTCCTACTATTGGAACATATTATAAGCTTTATAAGTTTGGAAAACACCTTGATGACCAAGTAAAAGATGGAGAAAATATACTTAAAAATATAAAATAATAAATATTGGGGAAGCTAAAAACATTTTATTTGTTTTGCAGTTTCCCTTTTTATTTATATATAATATTTATTGTATTTGTAATATGTATATAAAGATGATAAAATTTAGATAGAATTTAAAAACTAGGCTTAGGACAATTTTTCTTATATTTTGAATTTTAATAGGAGGTGCCTATGTACAAAAAAACTTTAACAATATTATTTACTCTTCTTTTAACTAGTTCTGTTTATTCAGCTCCAGGAGAAGATAATGTGTTGGAAAGAGAGAGATTACAGTATGGAAAGGAATATATTGTAACTGGAAAGATAAATGATGTATCTGGAGTGGGAGAAGTAACAGTGAAGCCAGATATAATAATTACAAATTTTGAACTTATGACAGAAGCTGATACATTGGAAAAAGCCTCAGAAGAGAATGCAAAATCTATGAATGAACTGAAAAAATATCTACTTTCAATAGGAGTAAAAGAAAATGACATTGAAACTTCAAGATATTCTAAAGGAGAAAAGGTAGAAGCAAAATTTAAAGATGAAAAGTCAAATATATACAAAACAACTTTTCAAGTAATTATTACTATGGAAAATGATAAGTTTTATTCTGTCACAGATGTATTGAACAAAGAAAATATTACAGAATTAAAAAACGTGAATAGTGATTATAGAAAAAATTTTTATTTTGTGATAGAATCATTTGATAAAAACATTGAAACTTCAAGAAAATTAGCAAAAGAAAAATATGACAGGATAGAATCAGCATTGAAAAAATTAGGAGTTCAAGAAGTATCCATTTTTAACTATAATGTACAGGAAACAAAGGAAACTGAGAAGAAAAAAACTTATACAATAACTCATGCTTTTAAAGTAAAAATGAAGTCATCAGTGGATATGGGGAAATTATTAAAAAAATGTGAAACTTTAAGAATAAAAAATCCAGGAAGTATGGTATATGATATTTCAGAAGAATTAAGAACTAAGACTACAATGGAAGCATATGAAAAAGCTATGAATAATTTATATGAAAAAGCAAAGATTATAATAAAAAACAGAGGATATGAACTTGGAGATGTGACTATCTGGGATAGAACTCAAAATGGTGGGGATTATATACCTTTTCCAGCACCAGCAGTTATGATGAATCAAAGAAGTATAAATGCTTCATATTTTGTGAATGAAGAAGCAATGGAATCTACAGATATACCATTCTCAACTGCACAAGAAATGAAAATAACAGCAAGAATATCTGCTAGTTTTGATATAATAAACAAAATCAAATAATTATATAAAAGGGATTGAATGTATTTTAGAGTTCAATCTCTTTCTTTTTTGTACTTGCTAAGTTCCAAAAAATGCTTTAATATATAAATGTAAATTATATAACGGAGGGGAAAACATGAGTTTAAATAGAAGAGATATAAAACTTTTAGAAAAAATAAATAATAATATTTTCCCTATAAGTTCTTTAGCAGAAAAATATAGTGTCAGTGAAAGAAATATAAGATACAGTATAGACAATATCAATTTTTATCTAAGAAAGATGGAGTTGCCAGAAATAGTAATAAAAAAAGGGAATCTTGAGTTTTCAATAAATGATAAAGAACTTGATAGTTTTATTGAAGCTTTAAATATGAACATATATGTTTTTTCTCAAGAGGAAAGAAAGGATTATATTCTTATAAATTATCTTTTTAGAGAAAATGTAAAGATTTCAGAGATGGAAGAAGACTTGAAAGTAAGTAGAACTACTATTAAGAAAGACTTAAAAGATTTAGAGAAATATCTTGCAGAATTTGAATTATCTTTTTATCGTGATGAAAATGGAATGTATATAACTGGGAAAGAAAAAAAATTAAGACATTTAAAACTATTAAAAATGCTTGATTATATAGAAATAAAAAATAAAAATATAGTTTATATAAAGAAAAAATATTTTAATAAAAAAGAAGAGCAGAAAATAATTGCTGAGTATATAAAAGAATATGATATAAAAAAAATATCAGATGTAATTGATGAAATAGAAGAAGAGCTTAATGCCCATTTTACAGGAGAATTTAAAAATATAATGGGAATATATCTTATAGCTACATTTGAGAGAATAAAAAATGGTCATATAATTATTCAAAAAAATAATAGTGACTTTTTGAGAAAACTTGAAGAATATAGAAAAATAAAAAATATTTTAAAAAAAGTAATAGATGAAAATCAAGAATATGAAATACTTCATCTGACAGAATACTTTTTGAGTGGATATTATAATGATACTTTTTCTGAAAATATTCTTATGCTGGAAAGATTTATTTCTAAGATACTAGAAAATATGGATATAGAAATGGGAACTCATTTATTAAAAGACAGAGAATTAGTAGAAAAATTTATGAAGTATCTTCTACCTGCTATTTATCGAATAAAAAATAATTTTTATTTGAATAAAAAGCTTGATTTTAGTGAAATAGATATAGAGTTATTTAATAAAGTAAAGGAAATAATAGAAAAAAACAGTCATTATCTTAAGGAACCTCTAAGAGATGAAGAAATATTTTATGTTTCAAAATACATTGAAGAATATATGGAGCAGAAAAGAAATAAAAAAATTTCTTTAAAAGAATTATTAAAATTAGTACAGCAAAATGCAAAAGATGTAGATAATGAACTTTTAGCTGAAAGTATAAAAGAAAAATTTGGAATATTTATAGATGATGACAGAGAAAAGGAAATTGATTATGGCTTGATAAAATTATTAGGAAAAAATCGTATATTTGTTTCTAATGAAAGAATAACTTTTGGAAATGCTTTGGAGATTGGATTAAATATTCTTTTAAAAGATAAGTGTATAAAAGAGAAAAGTATATATAATTTAAAAGATATGGTAGAAAAATTTGGAAGATATCTTTTTATAGATAAAAGAATATTATTTTGCTATGATAAAGAGAAAGAAAATTGTATAAAGCCTGGAATAACTCTTGTTGTTTCAAAGGAAGGAATAAAAGTAGATGAAGAAGAAGATGCTGATATTTTGTTTCTTCTAACAGCACGAAATAAAATAGAACACTTAAAAGTTATATCTGAACTTATAAGATTGATAGAAAAGAAAAATTTTCTTAATGAAATAATTGAATTGAAAAAACCTGAGGATATAAAAGATAAAATAAAAAATCTTTTAAAAGAATAAAAATGCACTATTAAAAAAACTTTATTACATAGGGCAGAAAAAGTAGCTATATAATTCAGGAAAATGAATAGTTGTATTTTAGAAGAATAGTATTGTTATAAAAGACAGATAAAATAAATTGAAAAATTTAGAGTATCTGTTTTTTATTTTTGTGAAGATTTACACTAAAACTTTTTTTCAAAAAAAGATGAAAAAGTATGCTTATTAACATTAATATATTCTTGATATATAATAATTTTAGAATAAAATAAAAATATTTCGGAGGAAAAGATGAATAAAAAAGTTAGTTTTTGGGAATTTTTTCAGGGATTAGGAAAAACATTTATGCTACCAGTATCATTATTAGCAGCCTGTGGTATTATGCTTGGAATAGGAAGTTCATTTGCAAGTTCAGTAACAGCAGAAATACTTCCATTTTTAAAGAATCCAATTTTAAAAGTATTCTTTGAATTTATGGCTACAATAGGTTCATTTGCATTTTCAAATTTACCAGTAATGTTTGCAATGGCTATACCTTTAGGACTTGCAAGACAAGATAAAGGAGTAGCAGCATTTTCAGGATATGTTGGTTTTGCTATGTCAAGTTTATCTGTTAATTTCTTCTTAAAGGCTACAGGAACTTTAGCTACACCTGAAAATATGAAAGCAGCAGGACAATCTATGGTTCTTGGTATCCAAAGTATTGATATTGGAGTTCTTGGGGGAGTTTTAATTGGTGTTATTGTATATAAGATACATGATAGATATTGTGAAATAAAGCTTCCTGATGCACTTGCATTCTTTGGTGGAGCAAGATTTGTACCTATTGCTACAGCAGTAATAGTTGGAGTAGTTAGTCTATTAATTCCATTTATCTGGCCTTTCTTCAATAATATGATTATGGGTGTTGGAAAGATGATAGGGAAAGCAGGAGCATTTGGACCATTCCTATTTGGAGCTGGAGAAGGATTATTAAGACCATTTGGACTTCATCACATATTAGTTGCCATGATAAGATTTACACCAGCTGGAGGAGAGGCAATAGTAAATGGGGAAACTGTTTCAGGAGCACTTACAATATTCTATAAGCAGTTTGCTGATGGAATACTTGATCCTAATGTAACAAAATTCCTTTCTCAAGGAAAAATGCCATCATATATGTTTGGACTTCCAGCAATAGCTTTAGCAATATATAACACTGCAAGACCTGAGAATAGAAAGAAAATAAAAGGACTTCTTGCATCTGGACTTGTTGCTTGTGTAATTGGTGGAATAACAGAGCCATTAGAATTTATATTTCTTTTCCTATCACCAGTTTTATATATATTCCATTGTATAATGGTTGGACTTGGATTTATGATGATGGGAATATTAAAAGTAACTATTGGAAATACAGATGGAAATCTTATAGATTTTCTAGTATTTGGAGTATTACAAGGAACAAGAACAAAATGGTATTTAGTTCTTCTAGTTGGAGCTGTATGGTTTGCAGTATATTATACTGTATTTAAATATGCAATCCTAAAATTTAATTTAAAAACTCCAGGAAGAGAAGTAATTACTGAAGGAGATAATGTAAAATTAGGTGGATATGACGAAGAAAGAATGTTGAAAGCTTTAGGTGGAAAAGATAATATTGTTTCTTTAGATAACTGTATTACAAGACTTAGAATGGTTGTAAAAGATATGTCTATTGTAGATTCAGATGAGATAAAAGCAACTGGAGCAATAGCAGTAGTAAAATTAGATGATACAAATCTTCAGGTAGTAATAGGACCTCAAGTACATGTTGTAAAAAATAAATTAGAAAAATTAATGAAAAAATAATCAGAATGGTGAGAAAGATGAAATTTGATGAAGTAAAGGATAGAAGAGGTACTTACTGTACTCAATGGGATTATGTGAAAGATAGATTCGGAAAGGATGATCTTCTTCCTTTCACTATATCAGACATGGATTTAGAATCTCCAAAAGAAATAGTAGATGCACTCATAAAAAGGATAAATCATAGAATATTTGGATATAGCAGATGGAATCATGATGATTTTAAAAATTCTATTGAAGGTTGGTATAATAGAAGATTTAATTTTCAAATAGACAAGGAATGGATAGTATATAGTCCAAGTGTTATATATGCTGTATCAAAGTTTATTGAAATGAAATCTGAAAAAGGAGATGGAGTACTTATTAATACTCCAGGATATGACGGATTTTTTAAAGTAATAGAAGATAATGATAGAAAATTACTTACTTCTTCATTAAAAAAAGTTAAAAATAGTTATGAAATAGACTTTGATGATTTTGAATTAAAATGCAGGGAAGCAAAAATATTTCTTTTATGCAGTCCTCACAATCCAACTGGAAAAGTATGGACTGAAGAAGAATTAAAAAGAATGATAGAAATATGTAAAAAGTATAATGTGTTTATAATTTCTGATGAAATACATATGGATATAATATACAATGGGAAGCATCAGCCTATTTTATCACAAGCAGGTGATTATATTGAAAATATAGTTTTATGCACATCTGCTTCAAAAACTTTTAATATTCCAGCACTATGTGGCTCTTATCTTTTTATTACAAATCAAAAAGATAAAGATGAGTTTTTAAGAATATTAAAAAATAGAGATGCACTTTCATCACCTTCAATACTTGCTGTAATAGCAACAATAACAGCTTATAATGAATGTGGGTATTGGGTAGATGAATTAGTAAAATATACAGAAAGCAATATAAAATATGTAAAAGAATATTTAGAAAAAAATATTCCAATATTAAAATGTGAAATTCCACAGGGAGCATATTTTGCATGGATAGATTTTTCAGAATTAGGTATCTCGAATGAGGAATTTCAAAGGAATCTTATTGATATTGGTGGAGTAGCAATAATGCCTGGACTTACTTATGGAGAGGAAGGTAGATATTTTATCAGACTTAATGTTGGTTGTTCTATCAAAAAAGTAGAAGAAGGGTTACAGCGAATAGAGAAAGCAGTAAAGTATATAGAAAATAAAAATAATTAATATTTTCTATATTGAAATATGATTATTGTTATATAAAATAAAAAAATGGACAACTTATAAGCAGAAACATAATTTTAGAATTTTTCCAGTAGAATAGAAAGGTTTCTTATTCTAATTTTCAAATTTCTAAAATTTAATCTAGCTTTTTAGTAGTCCATTTTTATTTCTAATTATTTATTTCCTGGATAAAATTTTGGATTTGAAAAATAATCTTTAGTTTGTTCTCTTACTTTTGGAAACAAAACAACAAGAGCTATCATATTAGGAATAACAACTAATCCCATAGCTAAATCCTGAATAGTCCAAACAAGACTGATTTTAGTTATTGAACCAATAATACATAAAAAAGGAAATACATATCTGCATCTAGCAGTTACTTTAGGTCCAAAAGCATATGTGAAACTTTTGGCAGCATTAAACCATTGTCCCATTAAAGTAGTAAAACAGAATATTAACAGAGATATAGTAGCAGCATGTTTTAATGGTGACCATACAGTACCAAATGCTTCAATAGCCATTACTGAACCAGGAGTGTTTGTCTTATACAGTCCAGTAACACCAACAATAAGAGCAGTAATTGTACAAACTATAATAGTGTCTAGAAAAACTTCTGTAACTCCAGCGATACCTTCTCTGCAAGGGTGTTCAACTATTGCAGAACCATGAGCAAAAGGGGCAGTTCCTTCTCCAGCTTCATTAGAGTACATACCACGAGTAATACCATATTGTAAAGCTCTTGCCATAACATATCCTCCAGTACCACCAGCAACAGCTTTTAAAGAGAAAGCTTCTCTAAAAATAGTTGCAAATATAATTGGAACTTGATGAATATTTAATAAAATAACTAAAATTCCAGCACAGATGTAGAAAATTGACATTATAGGAACAAGAGCTGTTGCCATATTAGCAACTCTTTTCAAACCTCCAAGTGTGATAGCCATAAGAAGACAGATTAAAATTATTCCAGTAATATATGTAGGAATATTATAATTAGAACTTAATATACCAGCAATAGTATTTGATTGAACAAGGTTTGCTCCCATCATTTTTGTACACATAAGTACTGCGATGACAACACCAAGCCAAGGCATTTTCAATCCATCTCTAATATAATACATAGGTCCACTTAATATATTTCCATCTGAATCTTTTCCACGATATAGCTGAGAAAGGACAATTTCTCCATATTTTAAAGCCATTCCGAAAAATGCAGCAACCCACATCCAAAATACGGCCCCCATACCACCAGCAGTAATAGCAGTAGCTATACCAACAACATTTCCTCCACCTACATTTCCAGCCAGAGTTACCATCATTGCTTTAAAGGAAGGAATAGATCCTTCACCTTTTTCATCATTTCTAGATTTAAAAGATTCTACAAGTGTTTTTCTCATTATGAATCCAAAATATCTTACTTGTATAAAACCATTTGTAAAAGTATAAAGTATTCCAAGACCTAATAAAATAAAAACAAGCCATTTTCCCCATATTATTCCATTGATTCTTTCCAATAGAAATTCAAATTGGTCCATATTAATTCCTCCAGTGTTTTTATATAAAATTTATTTTTTATTTATATTCTTTGATTATTTTTCCTGTCAAATCAGGAAAATTTCCAATGATAATATCAATACCTTTTTCAATGAGATAACGAATATCACTTTCTTTGTTTACTGTGTATGTATTTATTTCTATTCCATATTTTTTAATTTCATCTATAACTTCAGGGACTAAATTGTAATGTACAGGGTGGTAACATTGAATACCTAAATCATGAGTATATTTACCAGCATTAATGAGCCAAGTTTCAGATAAAAGACCATATTTCAAGTTAGGAGCTATATTTTTCATGCGAAGTATACTGTAATGATTGAAACTTGAAATTATAACTTTTTCCTCCATTTCATATTCCTGTATAAGATTCCATACTTTTTCTTCAATACCAGCATACTCAAAAACTCCTGTTTTAAGTTCAATGTTAGTTATTATTTTTTTATTTTTAATAAGTTCAAAATATTCTCTTAAAGTAGGAATTTTATTAAATTCTATTTGATTGCGATAAATGAATGAAGCATCAAATTTAGATAATTCTTCATAAGTATAACTGGACACCAATCCCTTTCCATCAGTAGTTCTGTCTATTGTTTCATCATGAATAATGACTACTTCTCCATCTTTAGTGAGCTGAACATCAAGTTCTATCCCATCAACACCAGATTCAATAGCTTTTTTAAAAGCAAGCATTGTATTTTCAGGATATTTTCCACTAAACCCTCTATGAGCAAAGTTTTTTGCCATTTTATTTTCCTCCAATTTTTAAAATCATTCTTTTAGATAATAATATATTTTTTACACTTTTACCAGTTTTTTTACAATATTTTTACAAAAAAATAAACTAAAATAAATCTATGATTTTTCATAGAGATACTTTAGCTTTCACTTTTCTCCGCCAATATATTAAATTGAAGCTTAACGATTGAAATTATATCAAAAAGAACTAATTTTGTCAAATTTGAAAATTAAGTTTATAGAAACTTTTGAAATAAAATAAAATTTTAAAATTTTATTTATAAATAAAAATATAAAAATTTTGTGAAAAAGAAAAAAATAAGAGGATAATTAGAAAAAAATTCAAATAATTAATATAGAAGATTAAAAATAAAGTATTTGATTCTTGAAAGTTTAATATAGGGGTATGTGATTAAAAAATACTAAAATATATTGACTTTTGGGAAAATTTGAGTTACTATGATATAGGGGTATACCCTATATTGAAAAATTAGGAGGTATAATTTATGAAAAAAATAATAAAAATAGATGGTATGGGTTGTCAGAAATGTGTGGCACATGTGAAAGAGGCTTTGGAAAATTTAGATGGAGTGGATTTACTAGAGGTAAAAATTGGAGAAGCATCTGTGGATATTCCAGAAGGATATGATTTTAAGAAAATAGTTGAAGCATTAGATGATGCAGGATATGAGGTTGAGGAATAATGAAAAAGAACTATCAACTTGGTGGCATAAGCTGCCAAGTTTGTGTCAATAAAATAGAAAAAAAATTATCTAAATTAGAAGGAATGAAAGAAGCAGTAGTTAATCTTTCTACTGAAAAACTTTCAGTTGATTATGATGAAACAATTTTAAAAGAAGAAACAATAATAGAAACTGTAAAAAAATTAGGATATGAGATAGAAGAAGAATCAGAGTTAAAAGATGTAGAATTAGATATTGATGGAATAAGCTGTCAAGTTTGTGTTAATAAAATAGAAAAGAAAGTTTCAAAGCTTAATGGAGTAAAATCTGTAATAGTAAACTTAGCTAGTAGCAGAGGAAAAATTGTTTATGATTCAGATGTTATTAAACTTTCAGAAATCCTTGAAGTAATGAAAAAAATGGGATATACTGGAACAAAACATGAGGAATCTTCTGAAAACTTAAGGGATAAAGAAAAAGAAGAACATTTAAAAAGAGAGTTTTTAGAATTTAAAATAGCAATTATTTTTTCTGCTATTGTTTTCTATATAGCTATGGGAACAATGATTGGACTTCCAGTTCCTGCTATTATTTCTCCAGATGTGAATCCACTGAATTTTGCAATAGTACAATTTATTCTTGCTCTCCCAGTTGTGTATATAGGAAGAAGATTTTATATTATAGGAATTAAACAATTATTTATGAAAAGTCCAAGTATGGACTCCTTAATAGCTACTGGAACAGGATCAGCTTTAATTTATAGTATATATGGAACTTTTAAAATAGCAGAGGGTGATTATCATTATGTTCATTCTTTATATTTTGAATCAGCAGTAGTTATTCTTGCACTTATACTTTTGGGAAAATATCTGGAAGGAGTAAGTAAAGGAAAAACTTCAGAAGCTATAAAAAAACTTATGAGCTTGAAAAGTAAAAAAGCTAATCTTGTAAGAAATGGAGAAATAGTACAGGTAGATATAGAGGAAGTAGAGAAAGGCGAAGTCCTTTTAGTTAAACCTGGAGAAAGTATTCCAGTTGATGGAAAAGTAATAGATGGAAATAGTACTGTTGATGAATCTATGCTTACAGGAGAAAGTATTCCAATAGATAAAGCAGCAGGGGATATAGTTTATGGTGCAAGTATTAATAAAAATGGAAGCCTTAAAATAGAAGCAACAGCAGTTGGAAAAGATACTGTAATTTCAAAAATTATAAAATTAGTAGAAAATGCTCAAGGTTCAAAAGCTCCTATTGCCAAAATTGCAGATAAAGTATCAGCGTATTTTGTTCCAATAGTGATGCTTATAGCAACAGCAGCAGGAATTATCTGGTATTTTTTGGGAAGTCGTGGTATTGTAGAAATAAATAATACTCCATCTATATTTGCTCTTACTATTTTTATTTCTGTAATGGTAATTGCTTGTCCATGTTCACTTGGGCTTGCTACACCTACAGCTATAATGGTAGGAACAGGAAGAGGAGCAGAATTAGGAATATTAATAAAATCTGGAGAAGCTCTTGAAAAAGCTCATAAAGTAAATGCAGTAGTTTTTGATAAAACAGGAACATTGACAGAGGGAAAACCAAAAGTAACTGATATATTAACTATGGAAGGTTATAAAGAAAATGATACTTTACAAATAGCAGGAGCACTTGAACAGCATTCAGAACACCCTTTAGGAGAAGCTATTGTAGAAGAAGCAAAAGAGAGAGGACTTGTATTCCCACAAGTAACTGATTTTATCTCTATAACTGGGCAGGGAGTATATGGTAAAATAGAGGAAAGCGAAGTATTAATAGGAAATATTAAACTCATGAAAGCAAAAAATATAGAGATAACTATGGAAAAGGAATTAGATGAATTAGCATCACAAGGAAAGACTCCAATGTATATGGCAATAGATGGAAAGTTTTTAGGAATAATAGCAGTTGCTGATGTAATGAAAAAAGAGGCTGTAGACACAATTAAAGAACTGAAAACAAGAGGATATAAAATTGGAATGATAACTGGAGATAATAAAATAACAGCTGAAGCCATTGGAAAACAAGTTGGAATAGATATGATATTTGCTGAAGTAACACCAGAAGATAAATATTTGAAGGTAAAAGAATTACAGAATGAAGGATATAATGTGGCAATGGTAGGAGATGGAATAAATGATTCGCCAGCTCTTGTACAGGCAGATGTAGGAATTGCTATAGGTGGAGGAACAGATATTGCAATGGAAAGTGCAGACATAGTTTTAATGAAGAGAGATTTAAGAGATGTACTTACAGCAATGGATTTAAGTAATGCCACTATTAGAAATATAAAGCAGAATTTATTCTGGGCCTTTATATACAACACTTTAGGAATACCAATAGCAGCAGGATTACTTTATCCTTTCACTGGACATCTTCTGAATCCTATGATAGCTGGAGGAGCAATGGCTATGAGTTCTGTTTCTGTAGTAACTAATGCATTAAGACTTAAAAAATTTAAAAAGCAGTAACAAGGGGGATCAAAGATGGAAAAGTTAAAGAGAACCTGTATATCCAATGAGTGTATGAGCAAAGAATGTCCAGCATTCAAAAAAAAATTAGAAGCCAGAATAAATAGGATAGAAGGGCAGATAAGAGGAATAGGGAAAATGCTGATAAATAAAATCGGGTGTGATGATGTTCTTAACCAAATATCATCTGTAAAATCTGCTTTAAATGGAGTGTCAAAATTGATACTTGAATCTCATATAAGAAACTGTGTAGTTAACGATATAAAAGCAGGGGCTGAAGATGAAATAATTTCTGAACTTGTGCAGACATTAAATAAAATGATTGATAAAACAAGTAAGAAAATAAAAGAAGATTTACCTGAAATGATAAAAAAAATAGAAATGCAGGTAGGGAAAATAAAAGATCTTGTAGAAGAGGAACATTGTAATGAAGTTCTTAATGAAATATCTTTGGTAAAAGGAGAACTTGATGGTGTATCAAAATTGGTACTTGAATCACATATTAAAAATTGTATAGTGAGAGATATAAAATCAGGAAATGAAGATAAAGTAATAACAGAACTTTTATATACTCTAAATAAAATGATTAAGTAGGAGAAAAGATTTTATAATTAGGGGGCTTTATGAAAAAGATACTTGTAGTAGATGATGAATGGAAAATAAGAAAACTCATAAAGGATTACCTTGTGAGAGAAGGATACAGTGTAGATGAAGCTGGAGATGGAGAAGAAGGACTAGACCTTTTTTTTCAGACTACATATGATATTGTTATCCTGGATATAATGATGCCAAAAATAGATGGTTGGAGTGTGTGCAGAAAAATAAGAGAAGAATCTCAGGTGCCTATCATTATGCTTACAGCTAGAGCTGATGAAAGCGATCAGTTATTTGGATTTGAATTAGAAACAGATGAATATATGATAAAGCCTTTCAATCCTAAATTATTAGTAGCAAAAGTAAAAGCCCTACTGAGAAGAGATGGAAAAATAGTTGATAAAACTTATCTTGAATTTGGAGATTTAATTATAGATACATCAAAAAGGGAGGTAAAATTAGGAGATGTAATACTCGAGCTTACCCCTAAAGAATACGACCTTTTATATTTCTTTATAGAAAATAAAGGATTAGCACTATCTAGAGAAAAGATTTTAAATTCAGTGTGGGGTTGGGATTACTTTGGTGATTCCAGAACTGTGGATACGCATATAAAAAGATTAAGAAAAAAAATAGGAGATAATTTTATCCAGACAGTGAGAGGATTTGGATATAAATTCGAGGGAGATAAATGAAGATAAGGTGGAAAATATTTTTCCTGATGTTCAGTGTAGTAGTTATGATAGTCTTAGGATTGCTAGTAACAAATAGCATTTATCTGGAAAAATTCTATATAAAAAATAAGAAAGAAAAACTCGTAGAACTAGGAAAAATACTTGTCGATCCTAAATATGTCATAGATTTTCAAAATCTTGAGATGCATTCAAATGTTGCCATACTTATAAAGAAAAATCAAGAGTTATACAGACTTGAAACAGAATCGATACTTTCCAAAAGAGAGATAGATGCTATAGCACATAAACTTAAAGAACATGAATATGTTTTTGAAGAAATAACTCTTCTTGATTACAGAGGAAAAGTTTTAATACTTTTTATGCCTTATAGGAGTGATAGATATATTGAAATAATAACTCCTCTTAGTTTCATTCAGGAAGGATTAGAAATATCCACAAGGTATCATCTTCTAATAATAATGTTAGCCTTGATAATAGGTTCTTCTATGTCATTTGTATTTTCTAAAAAGATGACTGATCCTATATTGGAAATAAAAGAAATAACTCAAAAAATTTCGGAACTTGATTTTAATAGAAAATTTGATAAAGATAGTAAAGATGAAATAGGAGAATTGGGTTATGCAATCAATAGAATGGGAGAAACTTTAGAAAAAAGTATAGATGAATTAAATGAACTTAATAGGAAACTTATGCTGGATATTGAAAATGAAAAAAGACTGGATAAATTGAGAAAAGAATTTATAGCAAGTGTCAGTCATGAATTAAAAACTCCTATATCTATAATACAGGGATATGCTCAAGGACTTGTTGAGAATGTAGCAAATGAAGAAGATAAAAATTTTTATTGTGAAGTTATTATGGAAGAAAGTTTGAAAATGGACTCCTTAGTTAAAGAACTCTTACTAATATCACAAATGGAATCAGGATATTTTAAAATGGATATTGAAGAAATAAATTTTTATCCTATAATAAAGGATATAAAAGATAAATACTCTTCTAAATATAAGAGAATAGTTTATAATGGAAGCAAAGACATTTTTGTTTTATGTGATGAAAAATATATTGAAAGAGTACTTGATAACCTTGTAGTAAATGCTTTAAAATATTCTTCTGGAGATAGAGATGTAATTATAAGTGCTGAAGATATTGGAAATAAGGAAAGAATAACTGTAAGCAATGAAACAGATAGATTAACAGAAAATGACTTAGATAGCATCTGGACACCTTTCTATAGATTAGATAAAGTTAGAGATAGAGATGGACATGGTTTAGGGTTATCTATTGTAAGAGGAATATTAGAAAATCATAAAAGTAAATTTGGAGTATATTTTTCTGAAGAAAAAATTGTAAATTTCTGGTTTGAGCTGGCAAAAAAAACAGATGACATAAAAGATATTTATGATGAGGAAGAATTTGAAATAGAAGAAGCATAAATTACGAATAAAGGTATTTTATATAAAGTGTACTAGTTGTGTGGTGTATGTGATTAAATATATTGACTTTACATGGTGTTGAGTATATACTTAGAATAGGAAATTTGATTTTTCAAATTTAAGGATTGTGAGGGAGGAAAGAAATGAATAACCAACAAACTAAACAAGGGGCATTTAAAAGATTCACATCTTTTTGTGTTTCTTTAATGCAAAAGTATTTGCCAGATCCATATATTTTCTGTGCAATGCTGACATTTATAGTATTTATAGGAGCTGTTATTTTTACAAAACAGTCGCCAATGAGAATTATAGGGCATTGGACAAATGGTTTCTGGTCACTGTTGTCATTCTCGATGCAGATGGCATTGGTACTTGTAACAGGTCATACAATGGCTAGTTCAAGTGTGTTTAAAAAAATATTATCAAGTATGGCATCTAAATTATCTAGTCCTAAACAGGCTATTGTTGTAGTAACATTAGTTTCTACTATAGCATGTATATTAAACTGGGGATTTGGACTGGTTATTGGAGCTATTTTTGCTAAAGAAATAGCTAAAAAAGTAAAAGGGGTAGATTATAGACTTCTTATTGCATCAGCTTATACAGGATTCTTAGTGTGGCATGGAGGATTATCTGGGTCTATTCCTCTACAGGTTGCAAGTGACAGTGTAGCAGCTCTATCAAAACAAACTGCAGGTGCTGTAACTGAAAATATACCTACAAGTTTAACTCTGTTTTCACCAATGAATTTATTTATTGTTGGAGCACTTATTATAATGTTGCCATTAATAAATAGAGCTATGTATCCAGCTGAAAATGAAGTTGTTACTGTTGATCCAAAATTGTTGGAAGAGCCAGAAGAAAAAGTTTTACTTCATGAAAATATGACTCCAGCTGAAAAAATAGAAAATAGTAGAGTAGTTTCTATTATTTTAGGAGTTATGGGTTGGTCTTATATTCTTCAATATTTTATAACTAAAGGATTTAATCTTAACCTTAATCTAGTTAACTTTATATTCTTATTTACAGGAATTATTCTTCATGGAACACCTAGAAAATTTATAAATGCCTTTGGTGAAGCAACTAAAGGAGCAGCAGGAATACTTCTACAATTTCCATTTTATGCTGGAATTATGGGTATCATGACAGGAGCAAATGCTGATGGAGTATCATTAGCTATACTAATGTCTAATTTCTTCGTAAATATTTCTACTCCAAAAACATTCCCACTATTTTCATTCTTAAGTGCAGGAATAGTAAACTTCTTTGTACCTTCTGGAGGAGGACAATGGGCAGTTCAAGCTCCAATAGTAATGCCAGCAGGAATTGAGATAGCTAAATATGCAGGTAAACCAGCTATATATATGACAGCTAAATCAGCTATGGCTATTGCTTGGGGAGATGCTTGGACAAATATGATACAGCCGTTCTGGGCATTACCAGCATTAGGTATTGCAGGATTGGGAGCTAAAGATATTATGGGATACTGTTTAATAGTACTTCTTTGTTCAGGAGTAGTAATTTCAACAGGATTCTTATTGTTCTAGGTAAATAAATGAAAAAAAATGCTTATTTTTATGAGATAAAAGAAATATACGAAGAAAAAAAAGAAGAAATAGAAAAAAGATTAAATGATTTTAGTGACATATGGAAAAAGGGGAATAATGAAGATATTCATACAGAATTATCTTTTTGTATACTAACACCTCAATCTAAAGCAGTAAATGCATGGAAGGCTATTAGTACTCTCAGAGATAATGGGCTTTTATTCAATGGAACTGCTGAAGAAATAGTAGAGTATTTAAATATAGTGAGATTTAAGAATAATAAAGCAAAATATTTAGTTAATCTTAGAGAGCAAATGAAAGATAAGAATGGAAAAATTATAACAAAAGATTTTTTCAAAAGCATATCTGATGTAAATGAAAAGAGAGAATGGATAGTAAAAAATATTAAAGGAATGGCTTATAAAGAGGCTAGTCACTTTCTAAGAAATGTCGGATTCGGAAAGAAAATTTCGATTTTAGATAGACATATCCTGAAAAATTTAGTAAAATTAGAAGTGATGGAAGAAATTCCAAAATCTCTGACTCCTAAATTGTATTTAGAGATCGAAAAAAAGATGAAAGCTTATTGTGATTATGTAGATATATCTATGGATAGTTTAGATTTACTTCTATGGTACAAGGAAGCCGGAGAAATATTTAAATAAAATAAGTGTTAGGAGGGCAAAATGAAAAACAAATTAGTTTCAATGGAAGAAGCTGTATCTCATGTAAAAGATGGAATGACAGTTTTTATTGGGGGATTTCTAGGAGTAGGAACACCTGAAAAAATAATAGATGCTTTAATAGCTAAAGGTGTAAAAGATCTTACTGTTATAGCTAATGATACAGGATTTCCAGACAAAGGAATTGGAAGACTTGTTGTAAATAACCAAGTTAAAAAAGTAATTGCTTCTCATATCGGAACAAACCCAGAAACTGGAAGAAAAATGCAGTCTGGTGAAATGGAAGTTGAACTAGCACCTCAAGGAACATTAGCTGAAAGAGTAAGAGCTGGAGGAAATGGACTAGGAGGAATCTTAACACCAACTGGAATAGGAACTATTGTTGAAGAAGGAAAAGAAGTTCTTACAGTAGATGGAAAAAAATATATTTTAGAAAAACCTCTAAGAGCTGATGTAGCACTTTTAAATGGTTCTGTAGTTGATGAACTAGGAAATGTTATTTATGCTAAAACAACTAAAAACTTTAACCCAATGATGGCAACAGCAGCAGATACAGTTATAGTTTTTGCAGAAAAATTAGTAAAAGTGGGAGAAATTGACCCAGATCATGTAATGACATCTAGAATATTCGTAGACTACATAGTTAAATAGGAGAGGTGAATCAGGAAATGGAATTAGATAAAAAATTAGTAAGAGAATATATTGCAAAAAGAGTTGCAGAAGAATTTAAAGATGGATATGTAGTAAACCTAGGAATAGGACTTCCTACTTTAGTAGCTAACTATGTACCAGAGGGAATAGATGTTGTATTCCAATCAGAAAATGGAATTATTGGAGTAGGACCAGCTCCAGAACCTGGAAAAGAGGATAAAGATATAGTAAATGCAGGGGCAGGATTTGTGACTGTTCTTCCAGGAGCACAATTCTTTGATTCTTGTACTTCTTTTGGAATTATAAGAGGAGGACATGTAGATGTGACTGTTCTTGGAGCTCTTCAAGTAGATAAAGAAGGAAATTTGGCAAACTGGATGGTTCCTGGAAAAATGGTTCCTGGAATGGGTGGAGCTATGGACCTTGTAGTTGGAGCTAAAGAAGTTATAGTTGCTATGGAACATACAGCTAAAGGAGCAGTAAAAATCCTTGAAAAATGTGATCTTCCATTAACAGCTGCTAATCAAGTAAACTTAATAATTACTGAAAAAGGTGTTATAAAAGTAACTCCAGAAGGATTAGTTCTTACTGAGGTAAGTCCTTATTCTTCAATTGAAGATATAAAAGCATCTACAGGAGCAGAATTAAAAGTTGCTGATGATGTGAAAATATTATCACTTTAATTGAATAAGCTTGATATCAATCTCCCTTTTGAATAATTTTAAAAGGGAGATTTTTTTATATTATAAAGTTTAAAATAATAAAAATAGAAAGTTTATCTTTTTTTCTTTATAATATTGAAACTTTCATCTATCAATGAATAAATTGTTTTAATTGGGACTAAACCATCTAATTTAATAGTAAGCCAATGTTTTTTATTCATGTGATAACCAGGTAAATAATTAATATTATCTACAATAGAGGATATTTTATCTGGGGCAGCTTTTAAATCAATAATTTCAATTTTACCTTCTTCTTTTATTCCAATTTTGTTTTTTTCAACTTCCAATAGAGCTACATACCATTTTCCACTTGATTTTTCACGGAAAACAGCATTGTTTGGTGTTTTATCCCATAGATATTCTGGCTCAGTTTTATATTTTTCTGATATATATTTTATAATTTTTTTAGCATAATCACTTTTAAATATTTCTTTTATTGTGCATTTTTCAGCAATGTCAGTAAGTACTGATTCACATTCTTTTTGTATTTTTCCAACAAATCCTCCATTTATATTTTGAATATAAGCAGGGATATATTCTTCATTAGTTTCTAAATCAATAATTTTTATTTTTATTTCATTAGGTATTTTTATACTTATATTTAGAGTGAAAGAATTTTTCATTAAATTTACTGAATAAATATATTGGTCATCTTTTTGAATAAAGCCATATGCTAATAAATGGTTAATTATAAATTTTTGATTTTTAAATATTTTTCCTTGATACAGCATATATTTTATCATCTCCTTTTTCTATATTATATCATTCATAATATTTCTGACAATGCTGGAGAAAATTTTTTGACATGCTCAGGTCATAAAAAAATGATAAAATTTAAAAAGTTGTTTATTATCCTTTTGTTCGTAAAAACTCTAAAGAATTATTATAAAAAGATGGTACTTTTTTTATTTTATTGTTTGTAAAACAATAAAAAAATTGTTATAATAAAAAATAGACATAAGCAGCAATAGTTTTAGGAGGAATAGAGTGAAAAAAGCATCGATTATAACATATGGATGTCAGATGAATGTAAATGAAAGTGCTAAAATAAAGAAAATCTTTCAAAATATAGGATATGAAATAACTGAAAATATAGAGGAATCAGACGCAATTTTTCTTAATACATGTACAGTAAGAGAAGGAGCAGCAACACAAATATATGGAAAATTAGGAGAATTAAAACATATAAAAGAAAAAAGAGGAAGTATTATAGGGATTACTGGTTGCTTTGCTCAGGAGCAGGGGAAAGAACTTTTAAAGAAATTTCCTCAGATAGATATAATAATGGGAAACCAAAATATAGGAAGAATACCTCAGGCAATAGATGATATAGAACATAAAACAAATAAACATATCATCTATACTGATTGTGAAGATGAATTACCTCCAAGGTTAGATGCTGATTTTGATTCAAAAAAAACAGCATCAATATCAATAACTTATGGTTGTAATAACTTTTGTACTTATTGTATTGTTCCATATGTTAGAGGAAGAGAAAGATCAGTACCTTTAGATGAAATAATACATGATGTAAAACAATATGTAGAAAAGGGATATAAGGAAATAATACTTTTGGGACAAAATGTAAATTCCTATGGGAAAGATTTTAAAAATGGAGATAACTTTGCAAAACTTTTAGAAGAAATATGTAAAGTTGAAGGGGATTTCTTAGTAAGATTTATTTCTCCACACCCAAGAGATTTTTCTGATGAAGTAATAGATGTTATAGCTAAAAATGATAAGATAGCAAAATCATTACATCTTCCATTACAATCAGGATCTACAAGGATTTTAAAAATGATGAACAGAGGATATACAAAAGAACAGTATATAGCTCTTGCTGAAAAGATAAAAGAAAAAATACCAGGAGTAGCTCTTACTGCTGATATAATAGTTGGATTTCCAGGAGAAACAGAGGAAGATTTTTTAGATACTTTAGATGTAGTAAAAAGAATACAATTTGAAAATTCATTTATGTTTATGTACTCAATAAGACAAGGAACAAAAGCAGCAGATATGGATAATCAAATAGAGTCAGAAGTAAAAAAAGAAAGACTTCAAAGACTAATAGAAGTTCAAAATAGCTGTTCATTAGCAGAAAGTGAAACTTATAGAGGAAAAATAGTAAGAATATTAGTAGAAGGAGAAAGTAAAAAGAACAAAGATGTTCTTACTGGAAGAACATCAACTAATAAAATAGTTTTATTCAAAGGGGATAAATCCCTAGAAGGAACTTTTGTAAATGTAAAAATAAATGATTGTAAAACATGGACTTTATATGGTGATATTGTAGATTAAGATTAACTGAGGTGGATATGGATAAGTTGGATAGATTTCTTTTAAAAGAACTTCAAGAGATAGCAAAACAGTTGGGGATAGAATATAAAAATGGAATAAAAAAATCTGAACTGAAAGAATTGATAGAAAAAGATATTGAAGAAAAAGAAGGATTGGATATTGCTTGGGGGAGCTTAGAAGTATTACCTGATGGTTATGGTTTTTTAAGAAATACAAGTGTAGAAAAAGATGTCTATGTATCAGCTTCACAAGTGAGGAAGTTTAAATTAAGAACTGAAGACATAGTAGTTGGAGAAGTAAGAGAACCTTCTGGAGATGAAAAAAACTATGCTTTAAGAAGAGTTTTACTAGTAAATAGTGGAACATTAGAAGCTGCTGAGTCAAGAGTACCTTTTGAAGATCTTGTACCAGCTTATCCAACTGAGAGATTTATTCTGGAAACTGATAGAAAAAATGTTTCAGGAAGGATAATAGACCTTGTTGCACCAATTGGAAAAGGTCAGAGAGCTTTGATAATAGCTCCACCAAAAGCAGGGAAAACTATGCTCATAAGCAGTATAGCAAACTCAATGATAGAGCAGAATAAAGAAGCAGAAGTGTGGATACTTCTGATAGATGAAAGACCAGAAGAGGTTACAGACATAAAAGAATCAGTAATAGGAGCCCAAGTATTTGCCTCAACATTTGATGAAGATCCAAGAAATCATATAAAAGTAACAGAAATGATATTAGAAAGAGCGAAAAGAAAAGTTGAAAATGGAGAAGATATAGTAATACTTATGGATTCTCTTACAAGACTTGCAAGAGCATATAATATAGTTATTCCATCAAGTGGAAAGTTGATATCTGGAGGGATTGACCCTACAGCTTTATATTATCCTAAAAATTTCTTTGGAACAGCTAGGAATATAAGAAAGGGAGGAAGCCTTACTATTATAGCAACTGTTCTTGTAGATACAGGAAGTAAAATGGACGATATCATATATGAAGAATTTAAATCAACAGGAAATTGTGATATACATTTAGATAGAAATTTAGCTGAATTGAGAATATTCCCAGCTATAGATATCCAACGTTCAGGAACTAGAAAAGAAGAGCTTTTAATACCTAAAAATGAATTAGAAAGTATTTGGAGCATAAGAAGATATTTAGCACAATATGATAGAGCAACAGCTTCAAGAAAGCTTATAGATACTATACTTAATACAGAAAGTAATAAGAAGCTTCTAGAATTTTATGAAAAAGGGGAGAGGAAGACTAAAAATGAAATCTAAAATAAAAGTTTTTATAATATTAGCAGTTGTTTTTTATTTCGGAATAGAGTTTGCCAATCCTTTTAAAGAAGAAGTGGTGGATTTAAAAAAATTTACAGATTATTATGATACAACTGAAGAAACAAATGGTGGAGTTACTCTATTAAATGATAGTTTTTATACTTTTGAGAAGGAGTATAATTTTGCCAATGAATATAAGCCAATAGGATTTGATAAAAAAGATACTGGAAATACAGGGACAGACAAGGACGGAATTAGAGAAACTGCTATAAATCAGATTATGTCTACTGAGAAAAAATTACCTGTAAAAAGTGAATATATAGTTAAACAGGGAGATACAATTTCTCAAATAGCTGAAGCAAATGGAATGACAATGAATATGCTTCTTGCAAATAATCCTAATGTTTCAGTGAAAAATTTAAAGATAGGGCAAAAATTAACTATCGTTTCTGAGAATGGAATATTCTATAAAGTTCAAAAAGGAGATTCCCTATCTAAAATAGCTTCAAAGTTTAAAATGAAACTTGATGATATAACAGCATATAATGATATAGACGCAAAAAATCTTAAAGTTGGACAGGATATATTTTTGAAAAATCCAGATATAAGGGTTTTAGCTAATTCTGGAAAAGGTGGAATAACAGTAGCAAGTGCAGGATTTAGATTTCCTGTTGAATATAAAGGGGTAAATAGCCCATATGGAAGTAGATTTCATCCAGTTTTAAAGAGATATATATTTCATGCTGGAGTAGATTTAAAAGCAAGATATGTACCTTTACGTGCAGCTCAGAGTGGAAAAGTAAGTTATGCTGGATATATGAATGGATATGGAAAAATAATAATAATAAAACATTCTAATGGTTATGAAACTAGATATGCTCATTTGGATAAAATTGGTGTAAAAGTTGGGCAGAATGTTAATAAAGGTGAATTAATAGGAAAAACAGGAATGTCTGGAAGAGTGACAGGACCTCATCTTCATTTTGAAGTTAGAAAAAATGGAAAAACAGAAAATCCTATGAGTCACTTAACAAGAAAATAAGAATAAGACAAGTCCTGTTTATCAACAGGACTTCTTTGTTTAGGAGATGAAAAAATGAAAAAAACGAGAGAAGTAAGAGTAGGGAATATAATAATAGGTGGAGATAATGATATTATTATTCAGTCTATGACCAATACTATAACAAGTGATGTAGAAGCAACAGTAGCTCAAATAAAAAGATTAGAAGCTGCAGGGTGTCAACTTGTAAGAATGACTATAAATAATATAGAGGCAGCAGAAGCTGTAAAAGAGATAAAAAAAAGAGTTTCAATCCCTTTAGCTGCTGATATACACTTTGATTATAAGCTTGCTATTGCTGCTATGGAAAATGGAATAGATAAACTGAGAATAAATCCTGGAAATATAGGTGCTGATGAAAATGTAGCTAAAGTAGTTCAAAAAGCAAAAGAAAGAAAAATTCCAATAAGAATAGGAGTAAATTCAGGCTCATTAGAAAAAGAGATATTAAAAAAATATGGAAGCCCAACTGCTGATGCTATGGTAGAAAGTGCAATGTATCATATTGGTTTGTTGGAAAAAAATAATTTTCATGATATAATTATCTCTTTAAAATCAAGTAATGTAAAAATGATGGTAGAAGCATATAGAAAAATTAGTCAAAAAACAGATTATCCTCTTCATTTAGGAGTTACAGAAGCAGGAACATCATTTCAAGGGACAGTAAAATCATCTATAGGAATAGGAGCTCTTCTTATAGATGGGATTGGTGATACTATAAGAGTATCTTTAACAGAAGATCCAGTAGAAGAAATAAAAGTAGCTAGAGAAATTCTTAAAGTATTAGGTCTAAGGGAAACAGGAGTGGAGATTGTTTCTTGTCCTACTTGTGGAAGAACTGAAATAGATTTAATTGGTCTTGCCAAAAAAGTAGAAAAGGAATTTGAAAAGGAAAACCGTAAAATAAAGATAGCTGTTATGGGTTGTGTAGTGAATGGACCTGGTGAAGCAAGAGAAGCTGATTATGGTGTAGCTGGTGGAAAGGGAGAAGGAGTACTTTTTAAAAAGGGGCAGATTGTAAAAAAAGTAAAAGAATCTGAAATATTAATAGAATTAAAAAAATTGATAATGGAGGATGAAAAAAATGAAGGTAAAATATCTGATTAGTCTGTTAATTGTAACAATTGTAACAGGGTGTACTTCAATAAAAAGCAGTCATGAAATATCTCTTGATAAAATAGAGGGAAGAAAAATTCTTATTGTCAATTATAATAGAAATGAGATACAAAGTGTAGAAGTTAGAAATATATTTTTGGATTCAGGAGTGCCTTATTATGTAGAACCTGGAGAATATAGACTTTCATATACTGAAACACCAATGATAAGAGGAATTATGGATTTTTCTTTTAAAAGAGGAAAAGGAGATAATGGCAATGGTGGAGGAAGAAGTCATTTAGAAAGAAATATAACTACAACAAAGATAATAAATGTTCAAGATGATACAGTAGTAGATTTAGTAGGGAATAAATTTGAAATAAGTGTAGGTGGAAGAATAAATAGCAAAAAATCTTTTTAAAACTAAACTTTTTTCCAACTTATATCGTCTAAATAAATATAACAGTTTGTGAGGGATAAAAATATAATGGACTTTGATGAGATTTTTGAACAGTATTTTGATAGGATATATTACAAAATATTAGGTGTGGTAAAGAATCCTGAAGATGCCGAGGATATATCTCAGGAGGTCTTTATGAGTGTTTATAAGAATTTGAAAAAATTTAGAGCTGACAGTAATATTTATACTTGGATATACAAAATAGCAATTAACAAGATATATGATTTTTTTAGGAAAAGGAAAGTAGAGCTTGATATAAATGAAGAGATACTTGCTCTTGAATGTAACTCTGATGTAGACACGCCTCTTATATTAGAGGAACGGTTAAAAGAACTTTCTCTTCAGGAACGGGAGATAGTGGTTTTAAAAGACATATATGGTTATAAGCTTAAGGAAATAGCTGAGATGAAGGATATGAATATATCCACAGTGAAATCGGTATATTATAAAGCTATTAAAGATATGGGAGGAAATTAGTATGACACCTAAAGAAAGAGTAAGAGCTAATATATATAAAACTCTTTTAGAAGAGGAGAAAAGGAAGAATAAGAGAAGGGGAGTATTTTCATTATCTTTATTTGTATTAGGGATTTTTACAAGTTCTACTTATCAAATGCTTTTCAAAGAAGTACCTATGGCAGGTATGGATAAGTATGTAATTAATAGAAGTTTTGCTGATAGTAAAGCTATAAAGGAAGACATCACTTTGGATCATATTTTTAACAATTCAATTTTTGATGACAAAAAAATAGATTTAAACACAGATGATTTATTTGGATTAGAAGTACAAATTTAGTGGAGGACAGGAATGAGGAAATTTTTAAGCAGCGTATTTGTAGTTATCTTTTCTTCCCTAGTATTTGCCAATAATGATGGATTAGGGATTGTATCTGATGAAGATTTTAGAAAAGTTGGAGTTTCTCAAGAAAATATAGAAAAAGCAAAAGGAATGGTAGGAAAAGTAAGTACAAATTATAAAATGTTACTATTAGAAAAAAAACAACTTGAATTAGAAGTAAATAAATATGTATTGGAAGGACCAGAGAGTAATCTTGAACAAATAGATAAACTTTTTGATAAAATGGGTCAAATAGAAGCTTCTATATTAAAAGACAGAATAAGAAGTCAAATAGAAATGCAGAAATATATAACTCAGGAACAATATATGAAAGCTAGAGATATAGCTATTAGAAGAATAAATGATGAACAAAGGCTGATAAACAACAAATAGATAGAATAAATGAGGTGTATTCAGTGAAAAGGATTATGTGTGCGATACTCATTGCAGTTACATTTGTTATGAGCAGCGTTGTTTTTGGAAAAGAAGTTTATGATGTTTCGTGGGATAAAACCACAGGAGAATATTTTTCATATTATTCAGATGGAAAAATATATGAGAAAGGAACTTATAAGAATAATAAAAGATTAGGGGACTGGTTTATATTTTATAAAAATGGAAATATGAAAGAAAAAATTTCATATAAAGATGACAAAAAAAATGGAGAATATTTCTATTTTTATGAAAATGGACAGTTAAAATATCGAGTTGTATATAAAGATGATAAAGAAGAAGGGAACTACATAATTTTTGATGAAAATTCTAAACTTCAAGAATTGGGACATTTTAATGACGGGAAAAAAACCGGAGTAGCTTTCAAGTTTTATGAAAATGGAAGAATAAAGGAAAGAATATTCTACAAAAATAATGGAGATGTAGTAAGATTTCAATATGATGATGATGAAGAAACAACAAAAGATATTTTCCCAAATAATAATTAGATAAAAATTGATGGACTGAGAAAGAATCAGTCCTTTTTTATGTTACAGTCTAAGGAAAATTGATTTTTTTATATGTTTATGATATAATTATAAAGTTATAGTGTGAAGAAGGAGATGAGAAATAGTGTTCGGAAAATTAGAAGAAGTAGTAAAAAGATTCGATGAATTAAATGAACTGCTTGGTTCCCCAGAGGTACTGGCAGACCCTAAGAAAATGATGGAATGTAATAAATCATTAAGTGACATAACTCCAATAGTTGAAAAATATAAAGAATATAAAAGAGTTATAGAAGATTTTGACTTTATTAAAGAAAATCTTAAGACTGAAAAAGATCAAGAAATGAAAGAGATGATGCATGAAGAGTTAAAGGAACTCGAAGAATCTATTCCAGAACTTGAAAAAGAATTAAAAGTGCTTTTACTTCCTAAAGATGAAAATGATGATAAAAATGTTATCATCGAAATAAGAGGTGGAGCTGGAGGAGATGAAGCTGCCCTTTTTGCTGGAAATTTATTTAGAATGTATTCAAGATATGCTGAAAGAAAAAAATGGAAAATAGAAATAATTGAAAAGCAGGAAATGGGTATAGGTGGAATAAAAGAAGTAGTATTCAGTATAAATGGATTTGGAGCTTATTCTAGATTAAAATTTGAATCAGGAGTACATAGAGTACAGAGAGTTCCTGAAACTGAATCTGCTGGAAGAGTACATACTTCTACTGCTACTGTAGCTGTACTTCCAGAAGTAGAAGATGTAAAAGAAGTAAAAATTGATCCAAGAGATCTTAAAATAGATACATACAGATCAGGGGGAGCTGGAGGACAGCACGTAAATATGACTGACTCAGCAGTTAGAATTACTCACCTGCCTACTGGTATCATTGTTCAATGTCAAGATGAAAGATCACAGCTTAAAAATAGAGAAAAAGCAATGAAACATCTAGCTTCTAAACTTTTTGAAATGGAATGTGAAAAACAAAGAAGTCAAGTGGAAAGTGAAAGAAGACTTCAAGTAGGAACTGGAGATAGATCTGAAAAAATTAGAACTTACAATTTTCCACAGGGAAGAATAACAGACCACAGAATAAAATTTACAGTATACCAGCTTGAAGCATTCTTAGATGGAGATCTTGATGAAATGATTGATGCATTAATTACATTCAGTCAGGCAGAAATGCTTTCAAGTGTTTCAGAAGAGTAATTATGAATTTACTGGAGATATTGAATTTTTCAAAAGAGTATTTGCAAAAATACTCTTTTTCAAAACCTCGTCTTGAAAGCGAGAAGGTTATATCTAATGTTTTAAAGCTGGATAGAATAACATTATATGCCTATTTTGATATGGAGCTTTCTTCTGAACAGAAAGAAAAAGTGAAAACATATCTTAAAGAAATGGCTAGAAAAAGAATAGGATTTGATGAACTTTTAAAAAGTAAAGATATCAAAGTTGAAACTGTAAGTTATAAAGAGGAAAATTTGGAGCTTTTAAATAAGTCAGCAGAATATCTGAAAAAATATGGGGTAGCCAGTCCAAAACTAGATGCTGAATACATATTTGCCTATATATTAGGTGTAAATAGATTGACATTAACTTTAAATTTTAATAAGAAAATAGAGGAAAAAGATAAAGAAAAAATAAGAGAATACTTGATACTTAGAGGTAAAAATAGAAAGCCTCTTCAATATCTTCTTGGAGAATGGGAGTTTTATGGATATCCTTTCAAAGTAGATGAAAGAGTACTCATACCGAGAAGTGATACTGAAATATTAGTAGAACAATGTAAATTTATTTTAAATGAACTTGAAAATCCTAAAGTTTTAGATATAGGAACTGGAAGTGGAGCAATAGCAGTAACTTTAGGAAAAGAATGCCCTAACAGCGTTATAATTGGAGCTGATATAAGTGAAGGGGCCTTAGAAGTGGCTGAAGCAAACAGAGAAATGAATAAGGCAGAAAATGTAAAATTTATGAAATCAGATGTGTTTTCATCATTTAAGGATATGAAGTTTGATTTTATAATTTCAAATCCTCCATATATACCATTGGAAGAATATAATAAATTAATGCCAGAAGTGTTGAAATATGAGCCTTCATCAGCTCTTACAGATAATGGAAATGGGTACTACTTTTATTCAAAAATATCTAAAGAGGCTTCTGATTATTTGAATAAAGGAGGATTTTTAGCTTTTGAAGTAGGGTATAACCAAGCTGAAACAGTTAAAGAGTTAATGGAAGAAAATGGATTTGATATTTTTGCTATAGTAAAAGATTATGGTGGAATAGATAGAGTAGTTATAGGAAAGAAGAGTGGTGACAAATAGTGTCTACATTATTAAGTGATTATGATTATAATCTGCCAGAGGAATTAATAGGTCAGCAGCCTAGAGAGCCTAGAGATCATGCAAGACTTATGCTGGTAAATAGAAAAAATGAAAGCATAGAACATAAAAAGTTTTATGAGATAATTGATTATCTGAATGAAGGGGATATTCTAGTAAGAAATTCTACAAAAGTTATACCTGCAAGACTTTTTGGTCATAAAGAAACTGGTGGAGTGCTGGAGATACTTCTCATAAAAAGAATAGATCTTGATACATGGGAATGTCTTTTAAAACCAGCTAAAAAATTAAAAATAGGACAAAAACTTTTTATTGGACATGGAAATGAGCTTATAGGTGAACTTTTAGAGATAAAAGATGATGGAAACAGAATTATAAAATTTACATATGAGGGAGCTTTTGAAGAAGTTTTGGACAGATTAGGTAAAATGCCTCTTCCTCCATATATAGTGGAAGCATTGAAAGAAAAAGACAGATATCAGACTGTCTATGCTATCAAGGGGGAATCTGTTGCAGCACCAACAGCTGGACTTCATTTTACAAAAGAACTTTTAGAAAAAATAGAAAAAAAAGGGATAAAGATAGTAGATATATTTTTAGAAGTAGGTTTGGGAACATTCAGACCTGTACAGACTGAAAATGTATTGGAGCATAAAATGCATGAAGAAGTATTTGAAATACCTCAAGAAGCAGCTGATATAATTAATGAAGGAAAAAGAAATGGAAGAAGAATAATTTCAGTAGGAACTACAAGTACAAGGGCACTTGAGTCTGCTGTAGATGAAAATGGAATGGTAAAAGCTCAAAAAGGAAGTACAGAGATATTTATTTATCCTGGATATAAATTCAAGGTGATAGATGCTCTTATTACTAATTTCCATCTTCCTAAATCGACACTTCTGATGCTTGTTTCAGCACTTTCTTCAAGAGAATTTATGCTAAAAGTATACGATATAGCTGTAAAGGAAGAGTATCATTTCTTTAGTTTCGGAGATGCTATGTTTATCTATTAGGAGTTGATATAGATGAAAATAATTGCAGGTGATGCAAAAAATAAAAGAATAAAAAGCAGAAAAGGGACAGATACAAGACCTACTTTAGGAAGCATGAAAGAATCTCTTTTTTCTATCATAGCTCCATATGTACCTGATAGTGTATTTTTGGATCTTTTCAGTGGAAGTGGAAGTATATCTCTTGAGGCTTTGAGTAGAGGGGCAAAAAGAGCAGTAATGATAGAGAAAGACACTGAAGCTTTAAAATATATAATAGAAAATGTGAATAGTCTTGGATATGAAGATAGGTGCAGAGCATATAAAAATGATGTTTTAAGAGCAGTTGAAATTTTAGGGAGAAAAGGTGAAAAATTTGATATAATATTTATGGATCCTCCCTATAAAGAAGAAGTATGTACAAAAGTAATAAAAGCAATAGAAAAAAATAAAATACTTGCAGAGGGTGGACTTATTATCAGTGAACATCATGTTTTTGAAGAGCTTGAAGATGAAATAGGTGAATTTAAAAAAGCTGATGAGAGAAAATATGGTAAAAAATGTATAACTTTTTATACAAGATAGTTTTAATTAGAAAATTTCTGGGGTGATAAGATGGTAAAGAGAAGCGGAAGTTTTGAGGATAATCTTTTGGAAGTAGATGAAATAATAGAAAAACTTGAAAATGGCGAACTTACATTGACTGAATCTATAAAAGAATATGAAAATGCTATGAAACTTTTAAAAAAGTCTTCAGATTTATTAAATAAAGCAGAAGGAAAAATTTTGAAAGTTACAGAAGAGAGCGACAATATTCTAGTTGAGGAGGTTTAAGATGTTTTTTAAAAATTATTTGGATAATAGCAAAAAGTTAATAGAATCAAATTTAGATATATATTTAAACGAACTTAATTATCCAGAGGTTATAGCTGAAGGAATGAAGTATGCAGTTTTAAACGGGGGTAAAAGATTAAGACCTATTTTACTTTTTATGGTGCTTGATATACTTGATTGTGATAAAGAAAAAGGAATTGCCTCAGCTGCAGCTATTGAAATGATACATTCATATTCATTGGTACATGATGATCTTCCAGCTCTTGATAATGATGATTATAGAAGAGGCAAACTTACTACTCATAAAAAGTTTGGGGAAGCAGAAGGTATATTAATAGGAGATGCTCTTCTAACACATGCATTCTACATACTTACAGAAAAAAATAAACATCTCCCAGCTGAAAAAATAGTTGAAATCGTCAGATTAACATCAAGTTATGCTGGTATAAATGGTATGATTGGTGGACAGATGGTGGATATAGCAAGTGAAGGTAAAAAAATTGATTTAGAAACTTTAAAATATATGCATTCTAATAAGACAGGTAAATTGATGAAACTTCCTGTAGAATTAGCTTGTATAATAGGAGATGCAGACAGAGAAGAAAGAGAAGTTCTTGTAAAATTTTCTGAACTTATAGGACTTGCATTTCAAATAAAAGATGATATTCTCGATATAGAAGGAGATTTTTCAACTCTTGGTAAACCAGTAGGCAGCGATATTGAACTTGGAAAATCAACATATCCATCATTGATAGGAATGGCAGAAAGCAAAACTCTTTTAAAAGAAACAATAGCTGAAGCTAAAATGATAGTTGCAGAGAAATTTGGTGTAGAGAAAAGTAATATTCTTTTAGAGTTAGCTGATTATATTGGAAATAGAAATAAATAATTAAAATAAAAAGAAGTTGATTATTAAATAGAAATACAGTCTTTGAAATTTTCCAGTAGAAGTATTTATTATTGATTTTGCTCATAAAACATAGAAAAATAGATAAAAGATTACAACAGTTCCAATTATAGGAGTTAAAATTCTAACTGCTTAATTACTGGAAACTTGTTTCACTCAGACAGCACCATTTTTTAAGTTTTATTTGCTTCATCAATCACATAAATTCTTCTAATTTCCAAATTTCAAAAACTTATTTACTTTTAATCAACTTCTTTTTTTGTTTATTCTATAAATTATGTGATTGGTGCTGGATGGAAAATATAGAAATCATTGGGAAGATTTAATCAATCACATTAAAAAATATTTATTTCTATCTCTTTAATGTTAAATATTTCTTTGAAGTTTAAAAGCCAGACTTAAAACAATAAAATCTTTAAGATGTCGGGGATCATATCCACTTAGCTGTTTTATTTTATTTAATTTATATTGAAGTGTATTTTTATGCATAAAAAGAACTTCAGAAGTGTGAAGAATACTTCCATTATTTTCTTCATAAGAATTCATTAAAAGAGAAAACTCTTCTATCTCTTTTGGTGTGAAATTTTTTAATATTCTATTAGTAAAATTCTCTATATCTGATTTTTTTAGACTTAAAAAGATAAATTCTAAATCCATTTTTTCATATTCAGAAACAGATTTTTTTATAGAAAATTTAATCATGAAATTTAAAATTTCCTTTGCAGCTTTATATGATTCTTTTAAAGAGCCATATTCAAAAGCTTTTGTACCTATTCCAAATCTAAAATCCAACTTTGTTTTTTCTAAAAGTTTTTCTTGCAATTGAAATATTGTTTTAGATATATTTTCATCTTTATAAAAATGATACAGGATAATTATCTCATTTCTTGAAATGGTATATATATTATTTTTATTATGTGAAAGTGAATTTTTTAAAATATCATAAATTTTATCATTTACTAGAAAACTATTATTTTTATTGAGTTTTCCAACTACTACAGCATATGGAAATGTAAAGTCTGTTGTTGGAAAAAAATCATAATCATATCCTAAGACAATACGCTCTATAAAAGTTCTGTTAATTTCTTTTGCTCTTATGTCTGAGTCCTTTATCCAAGCTTCTTTTATAAGAATTTCAGTCATCATTTTTATAATTTCACCATATTTTTCTACTTCATTTTTATCTCCTGAAATTCCTATCGCTCCCACAATTGTATCATTAAAATAAATAGGCATATTGATTCCTTTCCTGCTTCCATGAAATTCATCATCACTGTTGATAATAATAGGAGTTTTTTCTTTAATAGATTTTAGACCAGCAGCATGAAAAGTACCAGTTCTATCTGGAGCAGTACTGGCTATAATAATTCCACTTTTGTCTATATAATTTAGGTCCTGATGAATTATTTCTTTCATTTTATTTAGGATATTAGTTGCCAGACTTACTGATATATTCATTTTTAATCTCCTTATTTGTTAATTTTTTATTTTAAGATAAATTCAATGTCTATAATGTTTGATTTTTTTATTCTTTACAAATAATTGCTATTTATATAATAATCTATAGATGAGATGGAATTATGGTTCTTCTGCTAAGATTTTACGACATATTTCATTAAGATACTATAGAATAATTTTTTTTTATGCAACTTTAATTTATTTAATTATATCATTGAAATTGAATAAGTTAAAAGATTTTATTGTTACATATAACAATAAAAAAACAAAAAATAAGAAAAATAATGTTTTGTATAACATAGAATATTAGATAAAAAAATGGTATCATTATATCAACTAAAACTAAATGAGTAAATTGTGCAATAATTATTAGGAGAATTAATATATAGAATATTTATTATTAAAGTAGATAATTTTAAAATATGTTATAAAAAAAATGAGAATAATATTAAATACTAGAGGTAAAAATAGAAGTGAAATTTAATTAAGAATATTGTTAAAATGATGTAAGGGAGCTTATGAACTAAGTGTTTCATTTGCAGTTGTGGATTTTATGGCAGGAAAAATAACAGAAGCTGGTTAAATAAAGAGGTAATTTATGAAAGAGATAAAAGTAGTTATAGCAGTTGATTCTTTTAAAGGAAGTGCATCTTCAAAAGAAGTTGCAGAAAGTATTGAAAAAGGGATAAAGAAATTTGGCAGAAGTAATATTGTTACAAAAAAAGTTTCTATTGCAGATGGTGGAGAGGGAACAGTAGAAGCCATTGTTGAAGCTGTCAATGGGGAATATAAGTTTGTAGAAGTATCTGGACCTTTTGGAGATAAAGTTAAAGCAAGATTTGGGGTAATACGAGGAAATACTGCTGTTCTTGAGATGGCTGAATCTTCTGGATTGAATTTGGTAAAACGTGAAAATTTAAATCCATATAAAGCAAACACATATGGTGTAGGAGAAATGCTGAAAGCTATATTAGACATGGGGATAAGAGATATCTATATAGGCTTAGGGGGAAGTGCAACTAATGATGGAGGAGCAGGAATGCTCTCATCATTAGGAGTAAAATTTTATAATTTAAATGGGGAAAGAATAGGTTATACACCAGAAGAATTAAAAAATATAGTAAAGGTGGATATTTCAGAATTAGATCCAAAGATATTAGAAGCTCAAATAACAGTATTGTCAGATGTATCTAATCCTCTTTATGGGATAAATGGGGCTTCATATATATATGGACCTCAAAAAGGAGCAACACCTCAAGATGTAAAAATTCTTGATAAAATTCTTGAAAACTATGGAAATATTATTGATAATACTGTTGGAAAAAATTTTTCTGAAAAACCTGGAAGTGGTGCTGCTGGGGGACTTGGATATGCACTTATGAGTGTATGTGGAGCAGAATTTAAAGAAGGTATTGTCAAAATAATGGAACTTATAGAACTTGAGAATTTGATAAAAGATGCAGATCTTGTAATTACTGGAGAAGGAAGAATTGATAATCAATCTGTCAATGGAAAAGCTCCAGTGGGCATTGCAAAAATGGCTAAAAAGTATAATATTCCTGTTATTGCAATAGTTGGAAGTTCAACTAGAAATCTTGATGATATTTATGCTAATGGAATAGATTTAGTAATGGATATAATTAATGAACCTATGAAGCTTGAAAGAGCTATTCATGATGTAAAAGAATTGTTGGAATTTGCTGGAGAGAAGGCTATGAGAGCATTTTTTCTAAGAGGAGATTATTAATAAAGTAAGAGTGACTAAGAGAGATGCTGCTTATAAGTCACTTCCTTTTTATTATTTGAAAATAATTTAGAAGAAAGCATATGAGAAAAAAGATAATATTATAAGAAGAAACAATAGTTGAAAATATATGAGTAGGTATATAGAAATGGAAATAGTGAGTAATAAAAAACTTTATTAGATATAGAGTAAATAAAAAACCCCTCAGTTAGGGCTGAGGGGTTTTTTATATGATAGCAAAAATTAGAATAAGGCGTATCAATAATTATATTATAACCTATTTTGTCAAATTTTGCGCTTTAAAATCTTCAAATCTTTCAGGAAAATATTTTTCAACAAGATCGGAATACTCTTTAGTAGTCTTTAATTCTATTATAGCATTGCTAAATTTTTCTGCAAGTTCCTTATCAGATTTTCTAAAAGCTATAGAAGCACCTGGTTTAGGATCAATAATAGCATCTATTTTTTTAATTTTATCCATAGTTTTAAGATATTCTTTTCCAGAGTTATCTGCAATAATTACACAATCTACTTTTCCATTTTGAAGATCCATAAGGGCATTTGTAAAAGTATTATACAATTTAGGAATACTACCATTATTTATAGCAAACTGTTCCTGCATACTTCCCATTTGAACTCCAGCAGTTTTTCCTTTTAAATCTTCCTTTGTTTTAAAAGTACTGTTTTCATTAACTATAACATAATGTTCAGAAGTAAAGAAAATATATGGTATAGAAAAAGAAACAGCTTTTTGTCTTTCAGGAGTTTGTGACATACCAGCAATAACAGCATCAATTTTTTTCATTTGAAGAGCAGGAAGCAGTCCATCAAAAGACATATTTACCCATTCTATTTCATATCCCAATTTTTTTCCAAGTTCATCCATAACTCCAATATCGAATCCAATCATTTTACCATCTTCAAGATATTCATAAGGCTTAAATTCAGCATTAGTACCTACATAAAGTTTTTTAGCTGCAAAAGAAAGTGTTGATAAAAATAATGTAAATATTAACATAAGTTTTTTCATTTGTTATCCTCCTATTTTTTGAATGCTTTTTTAAAATCTTCAGCTCTTTCTGGAAAATATTTTTCCAATAATTGAAGATAAGTTCCATCATCTCTTAATTTTAAGATAGCTTCATTTACAGATTTTACAAGTTCAGTTTCACCTTTTCTAAATGCTATAGAAGCACCAGGTTGATTATCTATTACAACATCAACTTTTTTAAGTTCTTTCATATTTGCAAGATATGCATTTCCAGATACATCAGCAATGATAACAGCAGATATTTTATCTTGTTGAAGATCCATTAAAGCACCAGTCCATGCATTATATATTTGAGGTATTCCACCTAATGCAATGGTAAATTCTTCCTGAATAGTTCCAATCTGAACTCCTACTTTTTTATCTTTTAACTCCTCTTTTTTGACAATAGGGCTGTTTTCATTGACTATAACATAGTGCTCAGATTTTGTAAACATATATGGCATTGAAAAATCAACAGCTTTTTGTCTTTCAGGAGTTTGTGACATACCAGCAATAACGGCATCTACTTTATTCATTTGAAGAGCAGGAAGCAGTCCATCAAATCCCATATTAACCCATTGAACTTCATATCCTATTTCTTTTCCAATAGCATTCATAAAATCAATATCAAATCCAGTGATTTTATCTCCTTCAAGATATTCATAAGGTTTAAATTCTGCATTAGTTCCAACATAAAGTTTTTTAGCAGCAAATGAAAGTGTTGATAAAATTATCATTAATAATAATATAAGTTTTTTCATAAATTTTCCTCCAAGTTTGTTACATCTAAATTTTATTCTTTATATTTTTTTAACATTTCTATTGAATTCATCTTTTATTTCTTTTAATAATTCAGCATCAGTAAAGATATCCATAGCTGTAAGTGCCATTGATATAGCAGCTTCTTCCATTCCTTTGTAAGCTTCAGGGGCTATGGAAGCACTTGCGAATTCTACACTATGTCCAGTAAGGTGTGCTGTAGTAAGTGGAAAATATGGGTGTATAGCAGGACAACAATGACTTACATCTCCCATATCTGTAGAACCACCAGATTCTTTGCTTCTGATATCAGTAACACCTAAAGATTTTAGATTCTTTTCATAAGCAGCAGAAAGTTTTTCATTGGTAACTAAATCAGCAAAACTAGTTTCATAGTTCATTATTTCCAAAGTAGTTCCACTGGCAAGAGCAGCACCTTTAGCACAATTTTTAACTCTTTCTACAAGTCCTTTTAAATAATCTAATGTTTTTGCTCTTACATAAAAATTAGCTACTGCCAAATCAGGTATTATATTAGCTGCTTTTCCTCCATTTGTAATAATTCCATGTATTCTAGCAGTTTCTAAAGTTTGCTGTCTAAGAGCATTAATGGAATTGAATAAAATTAATACTCCATCTAAAGCATTTATGCCTTCATGAGGAGCTCCAGCAGCATGAGCAGTTTTTCCTTTGAAAGTAAACTGAATAGCCTCCATAGCTTGAGAAGTTCCACTTCTATGATGAGCTTCACCAGTAGGATGGGCAGCCATAGCTACATCAATATCATTAAAGACACCAAGAGTAGCCATTTGAACTTTAGCACCATTAGTTTCCTCAGCAGGAGTACCAATTACCATTATTTCTCCAGCAACATCACCCATTATTTCTTTAGTAAGAATACCAGCAGCTACACTTGTAACTCCGAATATGTTGTGCCCACAACCATGTCCGATTCCAGGCAGAGCATCATATTCTGCAAGAATAGCTACTTTTGGTCCAGGTTTACCAGTGCTGTATTTTCCAATAAAAGATGTAGGAAGTCCTGCAAAGTTTGTTTCAACTGTAAATCCGTGTTTTTTAAGCATTTCAGTATGAGCTGCACAGGCTTTAAACTCCTGTAATCCCAACTCTGGATTATTGTATAGATATTCATTTAACTCTTTAAATTCCTCTGCATATTTTGAAAAAAGTTTTGAAAGTTTTGCTGTCATATTTTCCATTTTTCCCTCCATTGATATTTTATATTTATATAATTTTTTGTAAAATAAAAAGTCAGTATAACATCTGAATGCTACACTGACATTGATTAAAAAAGTATGATCATGAGTTATATAAAATAATATAAACTCAAATCTTTAAAAAAATCAAGATATGATCTGAAATTTATTCATCAAAAAGCCATAATGTCATTTAGCAGACAAAGAAAACAAGGTATTCAATATTTTTATTGTTTTTCCTGTTCCTTATCCTTAGCTTGTTAAATAACATTCTGAACTTCCCCCTTTTTTATTTCTTGCTGAACTTCCCCCTTTTTTATTTCTTGTTGTTTTAGGTATATCATATGAAAATATAATTGTCAATGATTTTTTATTTTTTTATTTTCTTTTCTTCAAGAAGTTCAAGTTTTCTGAGGTTTTCTCCTTTTAGAATATAAACAAGATCAACAACTAAATGCATCACATGATCTGAGAATCTTTCATATTTTTTATTTAAAAGGACTAAATAAGTTCCACCTTCTACATTGTCAGGAGAAGCTTTCATCAAATCCATAAGAATTTTCATATTTTTTTCAGCTATTTCATCAATTTCTTCATCTTTTGTAAGAAGCAGATAGAGTGCTTTTTCATCACTATTTATGAAGGCTGAAATGTAAGTTTCATAAATAACTTTAATTTTTACTACCATTGGGTAAAGAATTTCTTTTAAATACTTTGATACTTGTGGAGAAGTTTTTTCAATATCTTTGATAATTTTAAAGTTAGCTTTGAGAAGATCACCCATTCTTTCCAAAAGACGAGCGCTGTTGATAAGCATAATCAAAAGTCTTAAATTTCCAGCAGCAGGTTGAAATCTAGCTATTGAAATGATAGAATCCTCTTTCAATTTTACTTCAAAAGCATTTATAACATCTTCTACAACTACACATTCCCCATATAGAGCAGAATCTAATTTTTGATTATATAACATCTCTATATTTACATCTAATACTCTATTAAGATTTTTTAGAAGCTCTAGGTAATGTTGATTAAGTCCTTCAAGACTTTCTTGCAAATTTTTCATTTTATTCCTCCTGTTTAGATTTATGTATGATAGAAAAATAAAAATTTAGAGTCAGAAAATATCTTATCCAAATTTTCCTGTAATATAGTCTTCTGTTTTTTTATTATTTGGAGCTGTGAATATTATTTCTGTTCTGTCAAATTCTTCTAATACACCTTGATAGAAAAATCCTGTATACTCTGATATTCTAGATGCCTGCTGCATATTGTGTGTAACAATAATTATACTGTATTGTTTTTCAAGCTGTCTTATAAGTTCTTCTATTTTAGCTGTAGAAATTGGATCAAGAGCTGATGTAGGCTCGTCCATCAATAGTATTTCAGGACTTACTGATATAGCTCTGGCTATACATAATCTTTGCTGCTGTCCACCTGAAAGACCAAGAGAAGACTGATGAAGCTTATCTTTTACCTCGTTCCATAGAGCAACAGACTTTAAAGAATTTTCAACTATCTCTTCAAGTTTATCTTTATCTTTTTCTCCATGAAGTTTTGGGGCATACACAAGATTTTCATATATTGTTTTAGGAAAAGGATTTGGTTTTTGGAATACCATTCCAATATTTTTTCTAAGTTCAACAATATCATAATCTTTACCAAAAATATTTTTTCCATCAAATAATATTTCCCCTTCATATTTTGCACCTGTAATAAGGTCGTTCATTCTATTTATTGATCTTAAAAAAGTTGATTTACCACACCCTGATGGACCTATTAAAGCAGTTACTTTATTTCTTTTAACTTCCATATTTATATTTTTTAAAGCTTGGAAACTACCATAATAGAAATTGAAGTTTTTCACTAATATTCTGATATGCTCATTACTCATATTATATTTTTCCTCCTAAGTTTATGAATTGCATAAATATTATTTGCTAATTATTTATTATTAAATTTTTGTCTGATTACAGCTCCAATGAGATTGAAGCTGATAGTTATTACCACAAGAACGAAAAGAGTACCATTCATATAGCTTATGGGCATATTAGGAACTTGTGTAGATATTACATATAAATGATATGGGAGAGCCATTACCTGATCCCAAGGTGTTTCTGGAAGAAACGGGAGATAGAATGCTACTGCAGTAAACATTATTGGAGCCGTTTCACCAGCAGCTCTTGATATACTGAGGATAACTCCAGTAAGAATTCCCGGAAGTGCAGCTGGAAGAACCACTTTGGTTATAGTTTCCCATTTTGTAGCTCCAAGAGCTAGAGAAGCCTCTCTTAAATGATTTGGTATAGCCAGCAAAGATTCTCTTGTAGAAGTAATAATTACAGGAAGACACATTATTCCCAAAGTAAGAGAACCAGATACTATTGAAACATCAAATCCCAAAAATATTACGAAAAGAGCCATTCCAAAAAGTCCATATATTATACTTGGTATCCCTGCAAGGTTGATGATGGTAAGATTTATTATTCTCGTAAGGAGATTATCTTTTGCATATTCTACAAGATATATTCCAGTAAATATACCAAATGGAACTGAAACAACAATAGTACCAATAGTCAAATAGATTGTCCCTATAATGGCAGGAAATATTCCCCCTTCTCTCATTCCGTTTTTAGGCATTTCAGTAAGAAATTCCCATGAAATAGCAGGAAGACCTTTGTATATAATGTAACCAATGATTAGGAATACAGGAAGTATGGAAATTATTCCAACTGCTTTTATTACATTTTCAAATATTTTTTCTCCTCTTTTTTTTATTATAAGCATGATTTTCTCCTCTGTTATTAATTCATTTTTCTAGATTTTTGTATAAAATTATCTGCGATACTGTTAGTTATAAAACTTATTAGAAACAGGATAATACCTATTGCAAATAAAGCATAATAGTGAGTACTTCCTTGAACTACTTCTCCCATTTCAGCTGCAATGGTAGCTGTAAGAGTTCTTACTGGAGAAAGAGGAGAAAGTGCAAGTATTGGAGAATTTCCAGTAATCATTAAAACTGTTAGGGTTTCTCCTATTATTCTTCCAAATCCCAGCATTATTCCAGCAAATATACCTGGAAAAGCAGCTGGAAGAAGAATATTAAATATGGTTTCAATTTTATTCGCTCCAAGAGCAAGTGAGGCTTCTTTGTATGATTTATCAAGAGCATTTAACGAATCATCTGCAATGCTTACTATTGTAGGAATTGCCATAAAAGCAAGCATTATTCCTCCAGTTAGAGCTGTTAATCCACTATTTAAATTAAACAGATTTTTTATAGGACCAGACAGAACATATAATCCTATGAATCCAAGAACTACTGATGGTATAGCAGACATTGTTTCAATAGTAATTTTTAATATACTTCTTGCTTTAGGAGAAGCATATTCTGATATATAAACTGCTGTAGAAATACCTACTGGAATAGAAATAAACAAAGCAACAATTGTCACCCAGAAAGACCCTGCTAATAATGGCAGTAATCCATAAAATTCTGAAAGTGATATCCATCTTGTTCCAAAGAGAAATTCTAATAAGGAATAATGTTTAAAAAATTTTACTCCATTTAAAAATATAAAAAGAAAAATAAGGAATATGATTATTATATTTGATATTCCTATTCCAAATAAGGTATATTTCATACTTGAATCTTTAACCTTTCTTACAGAAAACATGATACCTCCTATATGAATAAAGAATTTATAAACATTTATGTATTTAATATTATCTATTTATAATAATCTTAAAGCCATTATGTAAAATGAATATTAAACCAATGTAAAAATGATGTAAAAAAAATTTTACAGTAATTTTACAGTAATTTAATAATCGATTAACAAAAGAGATATATAGTTGGATTGTAAAGATGAAAAAAATTAATTTAAGATATACCAAGGAGGTAAAACTATGAGAAAAAATTTTTTAAAAAAAGGGTTAATAGCAGCATTGATAGTTATGGGAGGGATAGGATTAGGGCAAAGAGCTGAGGCAAAATCAGGTGTTGTTCAAGTAAAAGGTTCTGATACTATATTGAATGCATCTCAAGCCATAGCTGAAAAATTTATGAGCGAGAACAAAGGTGCAAGAATAGCAGTAACTGGTGGAGGATCAGGAGTAGGAATATCAGCATTAATAAATAAAACTACTGATATAGCAATGGCATCAAGAAATATTAAGGACAAAGAGATTGAACAGGCTAAAGCTAAAGGAATAAATGTAGAAGAAATTGTAGTTGGATTTGACGGAATTACAATAATAGCTAATAAGACAAATCCAATAAAAGATATTGATGATAAAACTCTAGGAAAAGTATTTAGAGGAGAAATTACTAACTGGAAGGAATTAGGTGGAGATGATGCAGAAATAGTTGTTTTATCAAGAGATTCTTCATCAGGAACACATGAATTCTTTAAGGAGCATATAATCAGAGAAGGAAACTCTAAAGGAACTCAAGAGTATGGGGCTAAAACTCTATATATGCCTTCTAATGAAGCGATAAAACAGGAAATAAAAGCTAATAAATATGCAATAGGTTACATAGGTATGGGATATATGGATTCATCAGTAGAAGCTATAACAGTAGATGGAGTAGCAGCTACTCCAGAAAATGTATTAAATAAAACATATCCAATAGCTAGAGAAGTTTTCTGGTATGCAGACAGTGCTAGAGAAGGAGTTGTTAAGGAGTTAGTTGATTATGCAGTATCTCCAAAGGGACAAGAAATAATCAAAAATGAAGGATTTGTACCTGTAAAATAGCATTGACTGAAAAATGGGATTATTATCAAAGCTCACTTAAAGGAGATTTTTAAGTGGGCTTTTTTATGATATAATTAAAATAAAAATAAAAAATAAAACAGGGGGACTCAGATGAGAATTCTGGTTGTAGAAGATGATAAAGAGATACAGGAATTAATAACATATTTTCTAATAAAAGAAGGATATGAAGTAGATAGAGCCTCTGATGGATTGGAAGGATTGAAACTACTTAAGGAAAATAAAAATGAGTTGGTTGTTCTTGATTTGATGCTGCCTAATTTAGATGGAAAAAATTTCACAAAAATTGTGAGGGATATATCTTCTGAATATGGAGAGCCAGTGATAATAATGCTTACTGCAAAAACAGAAATAGAAGATGTATTAGATGGACTTGAGATAGGTGCAGATGATTATATGAAAAAACCTTTTGATCCCAGAGAACTTGTTTTGAGAATAAAAAAATTTCTTAAAACAACAGATAGAGAAATTAAAAATGAAAGATATAGATTTAAGGATATAGAAATTGATGAAAGCAGACATATAGTGATAGCTAATGGAGAAGAGGTGGAGCTTTCAAAAAAAGAGTATGATCTTTTGCTTCTTCTTGTTAAAAATAAAGATTTAGTTATTACAAGAGAAAGAATATTGGACAAAGTCTGGAACAGCAATTATTACACAGGGGATAGAACTGTTGATGTGTATATATCAAAATTAAGAGATAAAATACCTGAATTGTCTGAATGTATAAAAACTGTGAAAGGAGTGGGATACAAATTAGAAGAAAAGAGATAATCACGTTGATAATGATATTGATTATAGAAGGGATATTTATCAGCCTCAATTCAACTATTCTTTCAAATCTTTATCAACAAAGAGTAAAACAGAATTTAAAACAGGATAATATTTTAATTAAGAGGCTGGCAGAAGATTATAGACACGATAAATATAAAGAAGTGTTTTCAGAAAGTGACCTTAGATTTACATTAATAGATTATAATGGGAATGTTGTTTTTGATTCTAAAAATATAGATAGAGAAGAATATATGGACAATCATCTGAAAAGAGCAGAAGTACAGGAAGCTATTAATGGAGAAGAGGGATTTGCTATTAGAAAAAGCAAAACTTTGGGATATCAGCTTGCTTATTATACAACAAGTTTTACTAATGATTTTGGTGAAAAATATATAATAAGAACATCTAGCGACTATTCAAAGGAAGTTAGACAGATAAGAGAATTTTTATTTGTTCAGATAATGTTTTTTTTAGTATTAAATTTTGCTATTCATTTTTTCTATAAGAATTATATAAAAAGAGATTTCTATAATAAAATAAAAAAAATGAAAAGATTTCTTGAAGTTGGAGAAAAGGAAAAAATAAACTATCTCAAAGAAGAAAAATGGTTCTTCGAATTTTGGGATATTTTAAAAGAGTGGCAGGGAAGAAATCTAAAAAATATTGAGCGATTGGAAAGAGAAAGAAAAACACTGTCTTTAGTAATTTCTTCTGTTGATATTTTTATAGGATTACTAAACAATGAAGGAAAGTTTGTTGTAAAAAATAATGTTTTGAGTTATCTTGTAGATTCAACTAGAGAGAAATATTTAGAGTGCATCAAATATATTGAAATAATAGATATAATAAAAAAAGGTGTCAATGAAAAAACAAATGTAAAAGAGGAAATATATGTTCAAGGCTTGAAAAGATTTTTTATAGTAACTTTAAAACAACTGGAATTTAGCAATCAAGTTCTTATTACTATAAAGGATATTACAAGTACAAGGAAAGCTGTGGAGGTACAGAAAAACTTTATCAGTAATGTAAGTCATGAGTTAAAAACACCTCTTACAAATATAAAAGGATATCTCATAGCTCTTGAAGATGCACCAGATCCAATGAGAGAAAAATTCTTGAATGTAATTAAAGGAAATGTAGAAAAATTAGAAAATATAGTTTTGGATTTTTTGAATATATCAAAAATAGAGAATTCAAATATATTAAATGTAACACAAGTAAGTATTGAAAAAATAAAGAATAATATTCAGGCAACTATGGAAATACTTCTTAAAAATAAAAATGCTTCTATTGAATATCAGATAGATGTAACAGATGAAAATAGCTATATCAGAGTCGATTTTGATAAAATAACAATGATATTGAAAAATCTTATTGAAAATGGAATTATATACAATAAATCTGAGAATCCTAAAATAAAAGTAAAAATAACAGAAGGATTAGATAGGTATAACTTTTCAGTTTCAGATAATGGAATAGGGATACCAGCAGATGAACAGTATAAAATTTTTGAAAGGTTTTATAGAGTGGACAGAGCGAGAACAAGTAACCTTGGAGGAACAGGATTAGGGCTTGCAATTGTAAAAAGTCTTGTAGAAAAATATGGTGGAAAAATATCTGTTGTTTCAGAGGAAGGAAAAGGAACAACATTTGAGTTTTATATTTCTAAATGATGAAAATGTGAACAATAATAATCCTTGACCAAATATTTTAAACCTAATATAATATTAGAAGAGTATATTAAAATATTAGGAGGGAATATGGGAAAGATAAGAAATATTTTATTAGTTGCTTTAATGATGTTTCTTTCTACCTTTTCATTTTCTTATGAACCAGGAAGCTATAAAGGTGAAGCTGCTGGTTATGGAGGGAAAATAGAGGTAGAAGTAACTGTATCAAAAGATAGGATAGAGGATATAAAAGTTCTTCCTAACAAAGAAACACCATTTATATCAAGTGTAGCAATTGAAAGAATACCAGAAATGGTACTAAAAAAACAGAGCCTTGGTGTAGATACTGTAGCAGGAGCAACAGTAAGCAGCAGAGGAGTTCTTACTGCAATAACTAATGCAGTAAAAGAAGCTGGTGGAGATGTAAAAGAACTCAGAAAGAGAGTTCCAGCTTCTGAAATAAAAAAGGGAAATAAAGAATATATTGCAGATGTTGTAGTTATTGGTGGAGGAGGAGCAGGACTTGCTGCTGCTACATCAGCTAAACAAAATGGAGCAAGTGTTATTCTAATAGAGAAAATGCCTAGATTGGGAGGAAATACTGTATTAGCAGGTGGAGCATATAATGCTGTTGATCCCAAAAGACAGATACCACAAGGAATAGAAGACTCAATAGAACTTCATTATCAGCAAACATATGAGGGTGGAGATAAAAAAGGAAATCCAAAACTTGTAAGAATACTTGTTGAAAATGCTTATCCAGCATTGGAATGGTTGGAAAGTTTAGGAATGACTTTCAAAGATGAAGTATTTACAGTGTTGGGAGCTCTTTATCCAAGAAGTCATAAACCTACTACACCTGTAGGAACTGGAATGATTCTTGCACATAAAGATTTTGCTGAAAAAAATGGAATAATGATTTTTTATGAAACAGAAGCAAAAGATTTTATTGTAAAAAATGGAAAAGTAACTGGGGTAAAAGCTGAAGATGCAAAAAATAAAATTGTGTTCAATGCTAAAAAAGCAGTTGTTCTTGCTACTGGTGGATTTGCAGGAGATGTAGAATATAGACAGAAATTTAATTCTAATTTAACAGAAAATATTCTTACAACTAATCACCCAGGTGGAGATGGAACAGGAATAAAAATGGCTGAAAAAATAGGAGCTAGATTAATAGGAATGGAAGATATACAGCTTCTTCCTATGGGAGATCCTGTAACAGGAAGCTTGAGTGGAAATATAGAAACTACTGTTGAAGATAGAATATTTGTAAATAAAGATGGAAAACGTTTTGTAGCAGAAGATGAAAGAAGAGATGTTATGACAAATGCTCTTTTCAAACAGAAAGATGCCTTTATGTGGGTAATAGTAGATTCAAAAGTTTATCCTACATTGGAAACTAAAAATAACTTTAATGAACCTATAGGTGATTTAATAAAAGCTGGTAGAGCTGTAAAAGCAGATACTTTAGATGAGCTTGCTGAAAAAATAGGAGTTCCTGCTGATAATCTTAAAAAGACTATTGCAGACTACAACCAAAGTGTGGATACTAAAAAAGATCCATTTGGAAGAAAACTTTTTGGAATAAAGTTTGATAAAGCACCTTATTATGCTGGACCACGTATTCCTACTGTACATCATACTATGGGTGGAGTAGAAATAAATGAAAAAGCTCAAGTTATAAATACTAAAGGAAATCCAATTCCAGGATTGTATGCAGCTGGAGAAGTTACTGGAGGAATCCATGGAACTAATAGACTTGGAGGAAATGCTTTAGCAGATATAACTGTATTTGGTAGAATAGCTGGAGAAAATGCAGCTAAAGAAAAATAAAAAATAGTATGAGAGTAGCCAAAAAGCAAAGTTATTTATAAAAAGGTAGTTTTGCTGAGGCATACTCTCATTTTTTTTAACTGAATATAGAAGCAAAATTAATAGTTGATAAATTGATAAAAAATAAATTTTAGAATAAAAACTAGTAAATAAAGATTTCAATTCTTTTCTTTTTGAGAAAGTTAAAATAAAGTATTGATTTTTTCTAAATTTGTAGTATATAGTGTATTATTAATAGTTGTGTAAATATAAAAATTCAGGAGGTACTCAAATGAAAGAAAGAACATTTACTTTTAAATTTAGAGGAGAACGTGCAGATGAATTAGCAGAACGTTTTATGGCATATTTTTGGGATGGTGGATTAGATCAGACTATCGAGCAAGGATATTTAGAAGAGTATGGATTAGATTTAGATGATGTAGAGTTTGAAGAAGATGGATATGTAGTAAGTATAGACACTAGCAAAGCTAAGTAGTTCAGTATAAAAGCAAATAAATTTTTATAGGAGGATTATATGATGGTTGGTGGTTGGAAAATAGCAGATATAGAAGCATGTGAGTTGCCTCAGAAAATAGCAGCAGGATTTAAGGAAGCTTTTAATGGTATTGTAGGAGCTAAATATATACCTGTATTATATTGTGGATATCAAATTGTAAGAGGAACGAATCATGCTGTTATTTGTAAACTAACACAAGAAGGAAATAATGAGATGGAACATATTGTTAAAGTAATATTATCTGAAGATTTAGATGGAAAATTTCAGATAATAAAAATCGAAATTATTTTATAAAATAGCTAAGAATGGAAGAGAGAATCACTAAAAGGATTCTCTTTTTTATTTCAGGAATATTTTAAAATATAGTTGTAACTATTTACAAAATAAATAAAAATATGGTATATTAAAGCTAAGTGTAAAATAAAAAGCAAAAAAAGGGGTAAGAGTAATGGCAAAATTAAAGAGTATTGTAACAGCATATAAAGCACAGGTAAATCCACAAGTATCAGGAATGGTTGATATATTTGGAGCTTTTGATAATTTAATTCAACCAATGTTTCCATTTCCAATGGCAAACTTATCAATAGTTCTAACTTTTTCTGATTTAGAAAGACCAACAATGTTTGAAGTTAGATTAAATGCACCTGATGATACATTAATTACAAAAGGTGAGTTTGGAGTATATTTAGATCCATTTGGAGTAGGGAAAAAAATACTTGATTTAGAAAAATTCCTTGTAACTGAAAGAGGAAAATATACAATAGATATATTTGAAAAAGTAGCAGAGGATAAAGTAAAGTTTATTCAAACAGCAGATTTATTTATAGCTGATTATCCACCTCAAAGAAGATTTTCTGATGAAGAAATAGCTCATATACTAGCAGCTGAAGGAGTAATAAAAACTGTTAAAACTGAATTTAAACCAGTTGAAGATGCAGAGCCTGTAAGAATTCAAATAAGTCTTGATAAAAATGCTCCATTAGAAGAGGGACATATTGCTATACCAGAAAATGACAGAATAACTGTTGGAGATAAAATATTTGATCTTACAGGAATAAGAAGACAAATTGAATGGATGTTTGGAAATCCTATTCCTAAACAGCCTGAAGCTGATACAGAAAAAAAAGAAGAAGAAAATGTTGAAAAAACTGAGGAAAAATAAAGAAAAAGCTTGACATAATAAGGGAAAATGAATATAATAGTTAGGTATATTAAACCTTTCCCACAAAAGGACCGTTGCGTTATATTATGAAGATATAACATTTGAGGAGGAAAAATCAAAGTGAAAAAGTATACTTTTATGCAAAGAAAAGAAGATGTTGTTAGAGAATGGCATCATTACGACGCAGAAGGACAAATATTAGGTAGATTAGCAGTTGAAGTTGCTAAAAAATTAATGGGTAAAGACAAATTAACTTTCACTCCACATATTGATGGAGGAGATTTTGTAGTAGTTACTAATGTAGCTAAAATAATGGTTACTGGAAATAAGTTAACTGATAAAACATATTACAATCATTCTGGATTCCCAGGTGGATTAAGAGAAAGAAAGCTAGGAGAAATCTTAGATAAAAAACCAGAAGAACTATTAATGCTAGCTGTTAAAAGAATGCTTCCAAAAAATAAATTAGGAAGAGAACAACTAACAAGATTAAGAGTGTTTGCAGGTGCAGAACATGCACATACAGCACAAAAACCAGTAAAGGTAGAATTTTAATAGGGGGTAAATGACAGTGGCTGAAATGATTCAATATAGAGGAACTGGTAGAAGAAAAACTTCTGTAGCAAGAGTAAGACTAATTCCTGGTGGAAAAGGAATTGAAATAAATGGAAAATCAATGGCTGAATACTTTGGAGGAAGACAAATTCTTTCTAGAATAGTAGAACAACCATTAGTATTAACTGAAACTTTAGATAAATTTGAAGTAAAAGTTAATGTAGTTGGAGGAGGAAACTCTGGACAAGCTGGAGCTATTAGACATGGTGTAGCAAGAGCTTTACTACTTTCTGATGAAACTTTAAAAGCAGCTTTAAGAGAAGCTGGATTCTTAACTAGAGATTCAAGAATGGTAGAAAGAAAGAAATATGGAAAGAAAAAAGCAAGAAGAAGTCCTCAATTCTCAAAAAGATAATTGGTTGGATTTATCAAAACTTGTTTATCAATACCACAGAGAAATCTGTGGTATTTTTTTGTCTAAAATAATATTTGTAAAGTGAGTAAATAATCAAAGGAGTAGAAAATGCCTGTAAAGACCATATACATATGTTAGTAAATATACCTCTCAAAACAAAAACAAGTATATCAAGTTTTATGGGATATTTAAAAGGAAAAAGTACACTAATGATATTTGATAAATATGGAAATTTAAAATGTAAATATGGTAATAGATATTTTTGGTGTAGAGGATATTATGTGGGTACAGTAGGAAGAAATAAAGAAAGGATCACACAATATATAATGGAACAATTACAAGAAAATATGGCAAATGATCAATTGACATTAAAGAAGTATATAGATCCTTTTGGAGAAAAAACTAACTAAAGCACACTAGCTACCTAAGTAGCTGAATGAAAAATTACATGGTTAGCAAACTATTTAGTAAGACTTAAGCCTAAGCCAGTATCATTCCCTTATGTGGTAGAGCAACCACCACTTCAGGTGGTAGTTTGTGATTATATCATTTATTTAAAAATAAGAAGCTAATATTTTTAAAGTATTGATACTTACCTAATTATTCTTTTATTCCTTATTAGTTTGTCGTATATTTGTGAAATATAGATAGATAATGATTAGTTATTATTAGATTAAAAATAAAATTAAAATTTATTATAAAAAGTAATATTTATTTGAATAATAAAAAATAAGAATAATATGGTATAATACATTTGAATAATATTTTTTGTTGAATGGAGGAATTAAATGAAGTTAAGAAAAGTTAAAATTGAAAATTTTCGCTTGTTAAAGGATTTTGAATTAAAATTTAAAGATGATTTATCTTTAATTATAGGAAAAAATAATTGTGGAAAAACTTCCATCCTTGTTATTTTAAATAAAATACTAAATTCTTCAAAAATAATGTGGGAAGATATAAATTTAGTCAAACAACAGGAATTATATAAAAATATAAAAAAATTTACTAAAAGCAATAATGAACTAACTGAAGTATTAGAAAGTATTAAGCTGCAGTTATTTATAGAATATAATGATAAAGATTCTTATACAAATATTCAAAGATTTATGATGGATTTAAATCCGAAAAACAATACTATTGTATTAGAGTTTACAGTACTGATAGACGAAAATAGAATTTTGAAGTTACAGAACCTTATTCATGAGAAGAAGTTAAGTGATTTTGCATCTTTTTCAAAGTTTATGAAAAAGAATTTTTCTGACTTTTTTATTCTTCAAAAATATTCAAGAGGGTATAACCCCGATTTAAAACAGATTACAAAAGAAAAATCTGAGCAATTGGAAAACAAGGATATTCAAAAAGTAATTAAAATTACAGGAATACAAGCTGATAGAGCAGTTTCCAATAGTGATAAAAATCATGTTCTTTCTAACTTAACGGAACAATATTACAATGTATATAAATCAGGTGAAAGTGAGAAAATGGAAGTATTTGAAAGACTTCAAAATGCTGTAGAGGCTGCAGATAAAGAACTTTATAAAATATATAATGGTGAGAAAAAAGAAGTAAAAGATAAAAAAGAGGAAAAAGGAATATTTAGTGAAATAATTGAAGTAGTGGGGAAATATGGTGGGCAGGATGGAGAATTACAAATTGCCATAGAATCTTCTATTTCAGAAAAAAACTTGCTATCTGGGAATACAGGTTTATGTTATAGGCAGGGAGAAAATAGTTCACTTCCTGAAACATATAATGGATTGGGTTACTTAAATTTAATTGGAATATTGTTTGAAATAGAAACAAAGATTACAGAACTATATTCTGAACCAGCAGATATAAATATTTTATATATAGAGGAGCCAGAAGCACATACACATCCACAACTCCAATATATATTTATTAGAAATATTAAGGAACATATAAAAAAACATAAAGAATTATTATTAGGAGAAAAAAATAAAAATATTCAGGTAATATTAACATCGCATTCGTCTCATATAGTTTCTGAATGTGATTTTGATGACATAATTTATCTAAAGAAAGTAAATGATACTATTGCAGCTAAAGATTTTAATTCTTTAGAGGAAAAGTATAAAGGAAGCATGATAGAAGGGTTTAAATTTGTAAAACAGTACTTAATCTTAAATAGAAGTGAGCTATTTTTTGCAGATAAAGCTATTTGTATTGAGGGAGATACTGAACGTATATTGATTCCTATGATGATGAAAAAAATAGATTTAGAAACTAAAGGAGAAGAAGAACCACCATTATTATCCCAGAATATATCTATAATTGAAACAGGAGCTCATTCTCATGTGTTTATGCCTTTATTTGAATTTTTAGGGATAAAAATATTGATTATTACAGATATTGATGCTGTAAAGAAAAAAGAAGTAGAAAAGGGAAATGGAATAAAAACAATAACATATTCAAGCTGTAATCCGAGTGAAGCTACTCATACAAGCAATGCATCTATTAAATATTTTTTCGCTGAAGAAGAATTATCCAATCAGAATAAACCATTTGAAATTTTAATAAATAAAAAATTTGAAGAAAAAGAGAGAAAAAATATAAGGATTTCTTATCAAATTCCAGAAAATAAAGATGGATATCAAGCAAGTAGTTTTGAAGATGCTTTTATTGCTCTTAATAAAAATTTTATCATAGATAAGAAAGATGAATTTAAAGAGTTTGGAGCTTTAAAATCTTTTGAAAATATAGATGACTTTTATGAATTTGCTACTAAAAAAGTAAATAAAAAATCTGCATTTGCTTCTAGTATACTATATTATGGAGGAGAAAATGGTAAAGAGTGGAAAGTTCCTAAATATATAAAGGAGGGGCTAGTATGGCTCAAAAAGAATTAGAAAATGAAGTAAAGCAAGCTCTCCAATATATAAAATCTGGTGAAAATTTTATTTTAGAAGGTGGTGCTGGAAGTGGAAAGACTTATTCTCTGATTTCTTTAATAAATGAGTTAAGTCTAGAATATCCAGAAAAATCAATAGTTTGTATTACATATACTAATAATGCTGTTGCTGAAATCAAGTCACGTATTAATAATGAAAATTTTTTAGTTTCAACTATTCATGAATTTATGTGGAATACTATAAAGAAATATCAGAATGAAATAAAATTAACTTTAGTAAATTTAATTAATGATGAAAATTATAAAATTTTTACTAAACCTAAAGAGGTTAACGAAGATTCTATAGTAGTTGATATTTTTAAAAATGTTTATGTAGAATATGATGAGTATTACTCAATGACTCCTAATGGAGAAAATAAGATAAAAATTAGTCATAATCATGTTTTAATTATTGCTGAAAAAATGTTTGAAAAGTATAAGAAGTTAAGTGATATTTTTAAAGATATGGCTAATTATATTTTTATTGATGAATATCAAGATACAGACTCAAGTGTAGCCAGAATATTGTTAAAGCATATAAAAAATAGTAATAAAAAGAATGTGGTAGGTTTTTTTGGCGATTCAATGCAGGCTATTTATGATGAGGGTGTTGGAGATTTAGAAGGATATAGTTTGAAAAAAATAATTAAAAAACAAAATAGACGTAATCCTAGAACAGTAATAGAAGTGGCGAATAAATTTAGAGAAGATGGAATAGAGCAAGAACCTTCAACAGATTATAATGCTCCAAATATGGAAAATGGACATATTATTGAGGGAAGTGTTAAATTTATATATGGCAAGGGATTGAATGACATTAATTTGTTAAAAAATAAAGAAATTTTTAGTGAGTGGAATTTTACAGAATCTGGAAAAATAAAAGAATTAAGATTAACTCATAAATACAATGCAGATATGAGTGGATTTAAAGGACTATTTGATTTATATAATAATGACTCACTTATAAAGATAATTGAAAAAGTTAGAATAGAAACTAGCAAGAAAAATATTTCAACAATTGGAAAAACATTTGAGAAGCTCGTGTCAGAGATAAATTCTAAAAGTCTATTAGATAAAATAAAAAGTACTATAGATTCAATATATCAAGATATAAAAGATTCATTATGGGAAGAAATTATGAGCAAGTATAGAATTAAAAGTGAATCTTTATTAGGATATAAATTAAATGGATTGAATAGAAAATATGAAGCAAAGTCATCTAGAGATAGAATTTTACAAAGATTAGATAGTGTAAGTGAATTATTAGAATTATATGAAACAAAAAGATATAATGAGTTTTTAAGACAAACTCATTTTATTATAGAAAATAAGAATGATAAAATTGAACTTGAAAAGATTATGAGCTTTTTATCAAATAGTGATAATAAAACTATTGAAGAAGTTTTGAAATTTGCAGAGGAACATAAGTTGTTAAAAGAAGATGACTTATTTAACAATTTTATAATCAATAAAGGTTTTTATCTTTGGGAAAAGATTAAGAAAATACTATTTATAGAATATAAAAATAGTATTAAATATTTAAAAGAGTTTTTTCCAATTGCTACACAACATAGTGTAAAAGGAAGTGAATATGATAATATTCTTGTTATTTTAGCTTCTAATTGGAATAATTATGATTTTAGTACATTGTTTGGAGAAGGATCTACTAGTAATAGTGTAAAAAGAAGAACAAAAAAACTATTTTATGTTAGTATTACTAGAGCAAAAAGGAATTTAGTAATTTATATGCAAATAGATGAAAAGAAAAATGTCAATAATATTATAGAGAAAGCTAAAGAATATTTTGGTGAAAATAATGTAATTTCTATAGAAGAATTAAAATAAAATTAAGGGGTTATTAGAAATTTGAGAGGGAAGTATAGATAAAAAGTTTAAAAAAGGGAATGAGGATTCTAAAAAATAGCTTAAAATAGATATATAGGCAACTATATATCCATATCAATAAAATCAAGGATTTCAAATTCTCAAAAAGATAATTGGTTGGATTTATTAAAACTTGTTTATCAATACCACAGAGAAATCTGTGGTATTTTTTTGTCTAAAATAATATTTGTAAAAATGAGATAATTTTATATAAGTTCATTGTAGTTATGGAATATTACAGAAAATATTTGGTAATAGGTGGAATGCCTGAGTGTGTAAACAAGTTTACAGATGCTAGGAAAAGTAAATGACTCTACTTCAGAAGCATAAAATAACCCTATTCCTAACAATAAAACTAATATTTTTTCATTATCAAATCCTCTTCAATGTAATATTTATTAATTTTTAAAAACTTGTATATTTTGAAGTATATATTGATGGTATTTAAAAAATATTAATTTTTAGTAAATGATAAGTAAAGCATTTTTGCTTTTTATAAATATAACATTTTGAAAAATTAAAGGATATTATAGGATTTTATTATATATAATTTTTTATTTTTCACTTTTCTACTTAAAATTAAGAGATTTTTTATTAATTCTTTTGAGAAAACAAAAAAAGAAAATGACTGATAAGCCATCTTCTTTTTTGTAATAGTTTAGTTTTCTAATATAGAGTGAAAATTTATTGTTAAAACTGGAATTTAAATCCTACATAATAGTTTCTCTCATATGCAGGGTCATATAAAAATTCATTAGTAGAAGAACTATATGAAACATAATCATAGTATTTTTTATCAAATACATTATTCACTCCAGCATATAGATTAAGACTTTCTGTAGCCTTAAAGTTAGCTCTGATATTTGCTACAGCATGTGCATTTTTCTTTCCACCCTCATTATTGTTTGTAAGATAAACTGCACTTTTATAGACAACATCTCCACCAATATTGAATCTTTCATTGAAAGAATATAATACACCTAAAGATAATTTATGATTAGGGACATAAGCAATTCTTTTTCCATCAAGCTTCTCTCCATTGTCATTAGCTTTTTTTACTTTTGCATGTACATAATTGTAACTTTCATTAAAAGTAAATTTTCCTATATCCTGTTTAGCTGAAAGTTCAAATCCATATCTTTCTGTCTTATCCAGATTTATATTTTCTATTGAATGTTGAGTATTAGAAGCATGTCCTGAACTTCTTATTTCATCATTTGTCAGAGTATAGAAAACAGCCCCGTTTAATTCTGAAATTCCAAAAGTATCCCTAAATCCTAATTCAAAAGTATTGTAAGTTTCAGAATCGAGGTCATTAAAATAATACACACCAGCTTTTGTAGGATCTGGATGAGATGTAGAATATCTATTAGTAATTAAAGCAGGAGCAGGGGAAGTAAATCCTCTCTCATATTTTAAATATACATTACCAGTATCAGAATACAGATAATTTACTGCTAACTCAACTGCAAAGTTATCTGCATCTTTTGTATTACCATCGAGCTTTAACTTGTTTCCAAAACTTTTTCTCTTCATATCATAATCAGCTTTTTCATATCTTAATCCTTGAATAAATTCAAAATTCTCATATTTATATGTATTTAATACAAAACCACTAATAGATTCTTTAGTAGCTTTTAAATCAATGTTAGCCATAGGGATTGTAGTACCCATTCTTTCCATATACATATTTTGTTTTCTATGAAGTTCATTATCTAGGTATTCAATTCCAAAGATAACACTGCTGCCATCTCCATATTTATATTTTAACTTTGCTGTTGCACCTTTTTTCTCATCATCAAAAGCAGCTTTCATATTCATATTAGTTGCAGCAGTAAACATTTTATAGTGCATATCAGTATCTTGGAAATATCCTGTTAAATTTAATTCTATATTATCATTTAATTTTCCAGCATATTCAAGTGAAAATTCATCTTTATCTCTATCCCATTTATTAATATCTCCAGATTTTTTACCATGTTGCCTTCTATCTTCTCCCAATTGAGCTTTAGTCAAAGAATTAGGAATTTCAGAATCACTGTTGTATTTTGAATATCTAAAAGTAAGGGAATGGTCATCTGATATATCATATCTCAATTTACCACTGAAATAATCTGAATCCTCTTCATTATACTTTCTATATCCCTTTATTTCTTTTCTTGTATAGCCTAAATCTATATCAAGTTTTCCAATTGTATGTCCAGCAGAAACTTCATAAGTATTTCCTCTATAGTTTCCATAACTATATCCTGCAGAAGCTCTTGGTCCAGTCTGTTTTTTAGTTATGACATTAATTACTCCACCAGAAGTTCCACTTCCATAAAGAACTGCTCCTCCTCCAGGAATTACCTCTATTCTCTCTATTTGATCAATAGATACTGTATTAACAGGAGTACCTACATGGGAAGTATCTGAAGCATTTGCACGAATGCCATCAACAAGAAGCTGAACATTGGTCATTGCTTTTGTTCCCTGTCCTCTCATATCTATTACTGGCATTCCCATTTGGTACTGAACATTGACGGCTGGAACATCTTTCAAAACATCTTCAATAGAAGAATAATGTTTTTCTTCTATTGTTTCACTTACTATAATAGTAGGATTACTTGCTACATCTCGTACTGTAGTTTCAAAACCAGTGCTGGAATAAATAACTGTATTACCCAGATTTATTTCATCTGTATTTTCAGTATTCGAATTAGCAAAAATTGTAGTTGAAATTAATAAAGAATGTAAAGCTAATTTTTTTAAATTCATTTGTTTCTCCTCATCTTTCCATAGAAATATAGATAATTTTGTAATTGTGATGTAAATTATTACTTTGAATAAAGTAAGGCTGAATTTCCTCTTAGACACATCTGTTATAAATTTAGTAGGTCAAACTAAAATTATATATGGATTTATAAAATGAAATTAAGTTATTTTATAATAATATTTTTATTTTATTTTGTCAACAAATATTTTGAATATAATAATATTTGATAAACGAGATAAAATTTTGAGTATGAATACGAAGTTAAATTATTAATAGTTAAAGAATATTTTGAGAGAATTTTTAGAAGTGAAATATTACAATTATTTTTTGAATAGAAACTTTTATTTTAAAGTCTTGATATATTTAATTTTAAATTAATTAAATATGAGGCATTAAATTGTATAAAAATTATAACTGAGTATTAACAGAATTTTTACTGAAATTTGATATTGTTTTTACATCTTTTTATTACAATTAATTTGTAGAAAAATAATATATAGAATAAAAAGGAGAAAAGATGAAGAAAATAGCATTAGGAATAATAATGGCAGCCCTATTGATAGGGTGTGGAAGTAAAGAAAAAAAAGAAACTTTAACTGCAGAGAAAATAAATTCAATGACAGCAGAACAGATATTTGAAGAAGCGAAAAAAGAAGGAAGGGTGGATTCTGTAGGAATGCCTGACAGTTGGGCAAACTGGAAGGAAACATGGGACGATTTGAAAAATAAATATGGAATAGACCATGCAGATACAGATATGAGCAGTGCTCAAGAAATAGCAAAATTTGAAATGGAAAAAGAAAATGCTTCAGCAGATATAGGAGATATAGGAGTAGGGTTCACCCCAGTAGCAATAGCTAAAGATGTAACTTTACCATATAAAACAAGTTACTGGAATGAAATACCAGAATGGGCAAAGGATAAAGAAGGAAAATGGATACTTGGATATACAGGAACAATAGCTTTTATTGTAGATAAACAACAGGTTGCAGAAAAAGATATTCCTAGAACATGGAAAGATCTTAGAAATGGAAAATATATAGTAAATGCAGGAGAAGTAGGAATAGCTGCTCAGGCAAATAGTGGAATTTTAGCAGCAGCTTTAGCTTTAGGAGGAAATGAAAAAAATCTTGAGCCAGCTTTAGAATTATTTGCTGATATTGCTAAACAGGGAAGATTAGGGCTGCTTGATCCAGGTATCCAAAATCTTGAAAAGGGAGAAGTACAAGTTGGAATAGTATGGGATTTTAATGGATTAAATTATAGAGATGCAATAGATAAAAATAGATTTGAAATATTGATTCCTCAAGATGGGACATTGATAAGTGGATATGCAACTATAATCAATAAATGGGCTAAACACCCATTTGCAGCGATGGCAGCTAGAGAATATATTTTAAGTGATGCAGGACAGATAAATTTAGCAAGAGGATATGCAAAACCTATAAGAAATGTAAAGCTTCCAGATGATGTAGCTAAAAAATTAATTCCAGATGAGCAGTATAAAAATGCTAGACCAGTGACAGATCATGAAGCTTGGAATAATACTTCTAAAGATTTAGCTGGAATGTGGCAGGAAAAAGTATTAGTAAATTTAAACTAGTATCTAAGATAAAATAATCAGGAGAAAATAATGGAAAAGGTAATATTAGTTATAATAGATGGACTTAGTTATAGAACAAAAAAATATATGGGATTTTTAGAAGCTTTGAAAAGTGAAAATTTAACAGACAGTTATAAAGTTCAAAGTGGATATCCCAGTTTATCAAGACCCTTGTATGAAGAAATACTTACAGGGGTTTCTCCTGTTAATAGCGGAATAGTAAATAATGAAATTAAAAGATTATCAAAAGAAGAGAGTGTCTTTTCATTGGCAGTAAAAAATGGAAAAAAAACAGCAGCAGCAGCATATTACTGGGTAAATGAACTATACAATACTGGGGGATTTGATAGAATAAGAGATAGTGAAACAGAAAATGAAATGGCAAATATTAATTATGGAAGATTTTATTGGGAAGATAACTTTCCAGATACCCATCTTTTCGTTCAAGGAGAAATCTTAAGAAAGAAATACAATCCAGATTTTCTTCTTATCCATTCTATGAACGTAGATGACATAGGGCATAAATTTGGAGGAACCTCCAGTGAATATATAGATAGTGCCAGAAAAATATCTGACATACTTTCAGAATTGGTACCAAACTGGATAAAAGAAGGATATCAAATTATTATTACTTCAGATCATGGAATGAGCAAACTAGGAAATCACGGAGGAATATCCTCAGATGAAACTCTTGTACCTATGTGGTTGATAGGAGATAAAATTAGAAAAAGAAAATTGAAGAAAGATATGCAGGGAAAAATATCTCAAAAAATAATTGCTCCACTGTGTTGTGAAATGATGAATATTAAAAAATCTCAGAGGATGGTGGATATAGAACATGAAGAAACTACTGAAAAATAAGGAAAAAAGAGGTGCTTTATTATTATTGCTTCCATTTTTCTTTATAATGTTGATGTTTCAACTTCTTCCTTTTTTGAATGTAATAGCTGGAAGTTTCTACACAGTTGGTGGAGAATTTACTTTAAATAATTATGCTGTAGTTTTCAGAAGTAAATTTTTAACACAGGCAATTAAAAATTCTGTTGAGCTTTCATTATATTCAACTGTTTTTGGAATAATCATAGCTTTCCAAGGGGCCTACTCTCTTAATAGATTAAAAAATAGTTCTAAAAAAATAATAATATTATTGATAAATATGATATCTAATTTCAATGGAATACCTCTTGCCTTTTCATTTGTAATTCTTTTTGGGTTAAATGGAGTACTTACAATTATTCTAAGACAGTTGGGATTATTAGGAAACTTTAATCTTTTTTCAAAATCAGGATTAATATTGATGTATACATATTTTCAAATACCTTTAGGTATTTTACTGCTTTATCCAAGTTTTGGAAAGTTACAGAAAGAATGGGAGGAAATGGCATATATACTCGGAGCTGGTAAAATAATTTTCTGGAGGCGAATAGGAATTCCAATGCTTATTCCGGAAATTACAGGAACTATGCTGATACTTTTTGCCAATGCTATGGGAGCATATGCTTGTACCTTAGCACTTACAAGTGGAAATTATAATGTAATGACTATTAGAATAACAAGTTATATAGCAGGAGAAACTTCATATGAACCAGGTTTAGCAAGTGCTTTAGCAGTAGTTCTAGCAGTATTTTTAATCACAGCTACTGCTATAAACGAAATATTTATAAAAAGAGGTAAAAAATATGAATAATAAAAAACATGAAATTATAGCAGTTATAATATTATTTTTATTATTTACACCAGTAGTAGGAACATTTTTATATTCTTTGAGTACAAAATGGAGTGGAAGTATTTTTCCAGATGGACTGACAATAAGATGGTATTTTGAAATTATGAAATCACCATTTTTAGTAAAAGCTTTATTGAGAACTGTATTCATTTGCTTTTTTTCTCTTGGTTTTATAGTAATAATAATGGTTCCTTCAATATTTATAACAAGTTATTATTTTCCAAAATTGGAAAAATTGATGGAATTTTTGGTTCTTATATGTTTTTCAGTTCCAGGAGCAGTATCAGTAGTAGGACTTATGAAAATATATTCAGGAGGGATATTGAAACTTACAGGGACATTATATATTCTTCTTGGAGTATATTTTGTTCTAGCATTTCCATTTATGTATAGAGGAATAAAGAATAATATGAATGGACTTCCTATGAGGGAAATTATAGAAAGTGCAAATATTTTAGGAGTTTCTACTACAAAAGCTTTTGTAAAATTAATTATACCAAATATAAAAAAAGGAATAATGGTATCTGTATTATTGACTTTTTCCATATTATTTGGAGAATTTCTGCTGGTAAATATGCTGGTAGGAGGAAAATACCAAACTATGCAGATGTATATAAATAGTATTAGAACAGGAACAAGTGGACATTTTTCCAGTGCTGTTGTAACAGTGTATTTTCTAATGATATTTATAATAACATTTCTAGCATTTGGTTTGAACAAAGAAAAAGGAGATAAATAGATGGAATTTATATCAGTTAAAAATTTGAAAAAAAGTTATGGGAAAGAAAATATATTTAAAAATATAAATTTTGAAGTAAAAAAGGGAGAGTTTGTAACTTTACTAGGACCAAGTGGCTGTGGTAAATCTACTCTTTTAAGATGTATGGCAGGGCTCAATAGTATAGATGAGGGGAATATATATGTTCATGGGGAAGAAATAACAGGTAAATCTCCTAAAGACAGAGGAATAGGAATGGTATTTCAAAATTATGCTCTTTTTCCAAATCTTGATGTCTATGACAATATAGCTTTTGGTCTTTCAGTAAAGGGAATGAATAAAGAAGAGATAGATAAAAAAGTAAAAAATATTGTTTCCCTTGTACAGCTGGAGGGAAAAGAACATCACTTTCCAAGCCAGTTAAGTGGAGGACAGAAGCAGAGGACAGCTATAGCCAGATCAGTTATAATGGAACCTAAAATACTTTTGCTGGATGAGCCACTTTCTGCTCTTGATGCAAAAGTAAGAAAAACATTAAGAGATGAATTAAAGAAAATACAGAAACATTTGAATATAACGACTATATTTGTTACACATGATCAGGAAGAAGCTCTTACTATATCAGATAGAATATTTGTTATGGATAAAGGAAATATAGTTCAAATGGGAACTCCAGAAGAGGTATATACATCTCCAAGCAGTATTTTTTTAGCTAAGTTTATAGGAAATTATAATATTTTTGACAGAAAACAGATAGAAGTTTTATTTCCAGAGGAGAAATATGATAATCTTGCTATTAGACCAGAAGCAATCTATATAAAAGAGAGAGGCAGAAATTATGAAATGTCTAATTTTATCTGTAAAAAGGCTTTCATAAAAAATATAAATATACTTGGAAATGTAATAAGATATCTTACTGAAATTAATGGAATAGATATAATTGTAGATCTTCTTAATCGTGGAGAGAATAAAATATATACTGTAGGCTCAGAAGTTGAGCTTATGTTTTTAAAAAAAGAATTGAAAAATTTAAAATAAAAAGAGGTAAATATGATTTTAAGTGACTATCATTTACATAGTGAATTTTCAGGAGATTCAATTCAAAATATAGATGAATTAATATTAAAGGCTATAAGTATGGGGCTTGAAGAGATAGCAATAACAGATCATTTGGAATATGATATGGAGGGCATAACTGGAAAGTGGATATTAGATTTAAAAAGTTATACTCAGAAGATAGGAATTATGAAAGAAAAATATAGAAAAGATATAGAAATAAAATTAGGGGTGGAAGTAGGAATACAACCTCATACAAAGGAATATTTAGAGGAGAAAATAAAAATGTATCCTTTTGATTTTGTAATAGCCTCTAGTCATGCAATTAATGGAAAAGATATATCCTTTGGAGAGATACATAAAGGAAAGACGAAAGATGAGATACAGACCATGTATTTTGAAAATGTATTAAAAAATGTTGAAGTATATGAGGAGTACAATGTTTATGGACATCTTGATTTCATCACAAGATATGGTGGAGATGCCTACAAAGGATTAAATTATGAAATTCAAAGAGATATTATTGATGAAATATTAAAAAAGATTATTTCCAAAGGAAAGGGAATAGAGATAAATACTTCAGGTTATAGATATAGGGAAGATAGATTTTATCCCTATATAAAAGTATTAAATAGATATTTTGAACTTGGTGGAGAGATTATAACAGTAGGTTCTGATGCTCATAAAAAAGAAGATGTAGCTAAAGACTTTGATATTGTTTATGATTTTTTGAGAAATGCTGGGAAAAAATATATTTGTTCTTTTAAAAAAATGGAACCAATATTTAAAAAAATTTAATTCTATATATTTAAATATAAAAAGATAATTTACAGATACCATTGAACTTATTTAATTTTGATTCTTTCAAGGTTAATTCAATTTTAATTATCTTTTTTTATTTTTGTAATTTTATTTATTTTATTGAGTAAAATTTATTTATATTTTTAATATAAATAAGTTTTTCTAATATTGAGAAATGTTGAGATTTTTTTTAAGATAAAATTTTGGAAAAAGAAGAACCCATATTACTGAAAAATAAATTTAAAAATATATGAGTTCCTCAACAGTATATTTTATGATATTAAAAAATTATTTTTCAACTTTTTTTACTATATTCAGTTGATACAATTCAGTATTCATATATAATTCGTTGTAATCAAAAAGTTCTCCATTTGATAAATATGTAACATTTGATAATTTTAAAATAGGTGTTTTAGAAGAAATTTTTAATTTCTCAGCTATATTTTCAGGAGGAAATACAGGAGTTATATTTTGATAAGAAATAGATATTTCCATTCCATGTTTTTTAGCATATTCATATTTAGAGCCTTCTAATATTTTTACTGATATTTCAGGGTGTTTAGATATTTCCATATATGTTTTTTCAAAAAGAATAGGATCATTATCAGCAAATCTTATTCTTTCAATATAATAGATTTTTTCATTAGGCTTTAGTCCCATTATCCTTCCAATATGCTCTCCAACTTTTGTTATGTAAAAAGTTTCTACTATTGACCATGGCTTTTTCCCCATATCAAGAATATCTTCTGTAAAACTTTTTAAGAGTGGAGAACGTTTTAAAGTATTTTCCTTTGATACAAAAGATCCTTTCCCTTGTATTCTATAGATAATACCTTTATATGCCAGATTACTTAATGCCTGACGAACAGTAACTCTGGAACAGTTGAACTTTTCAGCCAGTTCTGCTTCTGTTGGAAGAATATCATTAACTTTATAATGATTACTTTGTATCCCTTCGACTATATAACTTTCTATCAATTGATACTTTGAAACTTTTTTATCTTCCATAATATCCTCTCCTTATTTTATATTTACAACTTTTAAAAAAATAATACAAGTTTTATATAATGTATAATACAACAAATAATTTGTATTGACAAGTGTTTTTTTTTGAATTATAATCAACTTAGTTGGAGTACATCAATGAAATAAAGTACATAAATTAAATGTGGAGGTTGATTATGGAAGGGAAAGTTAGTTTAAAAGACAATCTTTTTAGCTTAGGACAACAGTTAGGTAAAGCTATCATGATGCCTATTTCTATTTTACCAGTAGCAGGACTTTTACTTGGGATTTCTGCTGCATTATCATCAGGAGCAGCTATAAAGGCTTATTCTGTCTTAGATAATGCTGCATTGCAAGGGTTGCTTAAATTAATGAATGCTGTAGGAAATGGGGTTTTTGCTGCATTGCCATTAATTTTTGCTGTAGGTATAGCTGCTGGATTAGCAAAAAATGAAAAAGGATCTGCTGGTCTTTCAGCAGTTGTTGGTTATTTTGTTCTTTTGACAGGAACAGGAGCATTTATAAGTATTTTTGGAAAAGGAGCTCCTACTGGTGCAGATATACGTCTTTATGGACAAGCTGTACAGTTTGGAATAAAAACTCTTAATATGAATGTTTTTGGAGGAGTTTTAGCTGGTATTGTAACTGGGGTAGTTCATAATAAATATTATAAAACTAAACTCCCTGATGTGCTGGCTTTCTTTGGAGGATCAAGGTTTGTTCCAATAGTTAATACAATTGTATTTATGATTATATCTTTAATCATGGTTTTTGTTTGGCCGGCAATAGCAGCTATGATTGCTTATTTTGGAGTTCTTACTCAGGGATTGGGAATATTTGGAGCTTTTATATATGGGCTTGTTCTTAGAGGATTCTATGTTTTAGGTCTTCACCATGTATTCTATCTTCCATTCTGGACTACAGCTGCTGGAGGAACTTTAGAGGTTGGAGGAAAAGTTATTGAAGGGTGGCAGAATATATTTCTTGCACAATTAGCTGATCACAATACAGTTAGATATTTTTCAAATATAGCTTTATATAACAGTGGAAGATATTTCCATATGATATTTACAATGCCAGCTATATGTTTAGCTATGTATACAGCTATTCCAAAAGGACCAAAAAGAAAGGCAACATTCGGTTTCTTATTTTCAATAGGACTTACAAGTTTCTTAACTGGAGTTACTGAACCAATATCATTTGCTTTACTATTTGCTTCACCTCTGCTTTTTGTAGCAGAAGCAGTTTCCTTTGCAATATCTTTTGTTATTGCAGCAATAGCTAAAATTACAATAGGGTCTACTTTCTCAGCTGGATTGGTTGAATTTTTACTATTTGGAGTATTTCAAGGAAATTCTAAAACTAATTACATTTGGATACTTATCTTAGGAATTCCTATATTTATAGTAAATTATTTCCTATTCAAATTTCTTATAGAAAAATTGAATGCTAAAACACCAGGAAGAGAAGATGATGAGGAACAAGAGAAGAGCTTAAAAGGAAAATATACTTCTGGAGAAGCTAAAACTATAATTGAAGCTTTAGGAGGAATGGAAAATATTGCTGATCTTGATAATTGTGCTACAAGATTAAGAGTATCAGTTAAAAAACTTGATAAAGTAAATATTGATATGTTAAAACAAACAGGGGCACATAATGTTGTTACTAGAGGAAAAAATCTTCAAATTATTTATGGACCAACAGTAAATCTTATCAGAACAGAAATTGACGAATATGTTGCCACATTATAGAGTATAATATATAATATAAGGATAGTGATTCTTATGAATAATAAAAATAAAAAAATAATAGAGGACATAAAAAATGGTTTGATTTTATCTTGTCAGGTAAAAAAGACTGATCCACTTTATCTTCCAGAAATAATTGAAAAACTGGTAGCATGTGGTGAATGGGGAGATGCCTGTGGATATAGAATAGATACACCTGAAAATATAATAAAAGTAAGAAAAATTACAAACAAACCCATCATAGGTTTGTGGAAGATAAATATGGAAACAGAAGATGTCTTTATCACCCCAAGTATGAAAGAGGTAGATGAAATAGTAAAGGCTGGGGCTGATATTGTGGCAGTTGATGCTACAAATAGAGTAAATAGTTATGGAAGAAAAGCTTATGAGCTTATTCCAGAAATAAAAGAAAAATATCCTGATTTATTAATACTTGCTGATATCAGAAATGCTGAAGAGGCAAGAGAAGCTTTAAAAATAGGAGCACATATGGTTGCTCCTACACTATATAGATTCAATGATAATCCAAAATCTACAGATTCACCAGATTTTGAAGAACTGGCAAGAATTGTAGAAGCCTGTGAAGGACTAGGATTTGTAATCATGGAAGGAAAAATTACTTCTCCTGAAGAAGCAATTCAAAGTCTTTATCTTGGAGCTCATGCTGTTGTAATTGGAAGCGCAATCACAAGACCTCATCTATCAACATTGAGATTCACAAGTATTATGAATAAATATAAAAGGAAAATTCCATTAAAATATTAGAGAGGTTGGTGAAAAATTATGGACAAATATAAAATACTATGGAGTGATATGCACAGTAATCTACATCATGAGAGTATAAATAAATTACCCTTATGGTTTGAGCAGGTGAAAGATATTTTTGATTTCTGGCCTTTTGCATATTATCCATATTATATGAGAAAAGATGAGTGTGGACTGGGAGTAGAGGATATTTACTCTATGGACAAAGTACAGGCTGATTGGGAATATATAAGAGAATTTACTGAAAAAGTTAATAAAGAGGGCTTCCCTATGTTCATGGGATATGAATGGCAGGGAGCAGGAAAAGATGGAGATCATAATGTTTTCTTTTTAAAGAATAATCAAAATCCATATTTTCCTCTTAGATATTCAGAACTTGAAAAAAACTTTAGAGAGGTTGATTGTATAGCTATTCCTCATCATCTGGCATATGAACTTGGTCATAGGGGAAAAAACTGGGAAACACACAATGATAAGTTTTCACCATTTGCAGAAATTTATTCATCACATGGTTCTAGTGAAAATGACGAAAGTCAGTTTACAATGGACAGACATATTCATATGGGACCTAGAACAGGAGTAACAGCTGTAGAAAAAGGTTGGGAGAAAGGACATCAATTTGGAGTGATAGCTTCTGGAGATAATCATTCTGTTCCTGGAGTTTATGGATTTGGATACATTGCTGTATTGGCTGAGGATAATACAAAAGAAAGTATTTGGGATGCCTTTATAAATAAAAGAGTCTATGGAGTAAGCAAAGATAGAATAAAACTGGATTTTTCAATAGATGATACTATCATGGGGGGGAGTGTAACTCCAAAAAAAGACTCTAAACTTGTACTAAATGTAGAAGCTTCAAATGCAATAGATAGAATAGAGATTATAGAAGATAATATAACAACTGAAATGATTCCTCATACTTCAACATGGGAAAAGAAAGCTCTTGATAAAAATGTTCAATTTAAATTTAAAGCAGACTTTGGCTGGGGACCAGACAGAAGGATATTTCCTGATATAAAATCAAGAAACTGGAGTGGTTCTCTTTCAACAGAAGGGAAAATTTTATCTATTGAAAAATGCTGGAGTAATTTTGGACAGCGTCTATATGATGTTACAGACAACAGTTGTAAATTTGATTTAACTTCATATAAAACAACAGCTACAGGAAAATGGATGGGACCTAGTGCTGTAACAACAGAAGGGTTTATATTTGAAATATCAGCTCCTATTGATAGTTTTATCACTCTTAAAGTTGATGGAAAAGAGTATAAGTTTGAGGTAAAAGAATTATTTGAATCTTCTAGATTGATACCATTATTGGAAGAAGCAGAAGACCTTTTAAAAGAAAACTTTAATTTTACAGAGTATTACAGAACTGATCCTTGGTGGCATAATGCTTATAAAATAAAGCTTTCTAAAGCTGTTCCTGTTTCAGGCTACACAAGAAGAATAGAAAAAACTATAGATACTACTAACATTTCAAATGTTAGAGTGAGAGTATGGCAGAAAGATGGTGGAGCTGCATGGAGTTCCCCTATATTTGTAAAATAAAGGAGGCTATCAGTCAAAGATGAATGTTATATATATAAATACACATGACAGTGGAAGAATATTGAGTCCTTATGGATATGATATTCCAACTGAAAATCTAAAGAAACTGGCAGAAGATTCTGTGGTTTTTACAAATGCTTTTTGTGCAGGACCAACTTGTTCTCCAAGCAGAGCTGCTCTTTTAACAGGAACTTTTCCACATCAAAATGGAATGCTTGGATTAGCTCAAAGAGGATTTTCTCTTTATAATCCTGAAAAACATTTAGCTAATTTTTTAAAAAATAATGGATATAATACTTGTTTATGTGGAATACAACATGAATATGGGTGGTATCTGGATTTAGAAAAAAATGGATTGCATAATTTAGGATATAAGGAAATAATTACAACTGATTCTAAACCATTTAAAAAAGAAGAGTTACATTTATGGGATAGAAATAATGCTGCTGAAGTAGTAAAATGGCTTGATAACTATAATGATGAAAAACCATTTCTATTGTCTTTTGGAATGCACAGCACTCATAGACCTTATCCTATAGAAGTAGCTGAAATTATAGATGAAAGATATGTAGTTCCTCCTTATCCAATTGCTAATAATGAGGAAAACAGACATGACCATGCTCAATATATGACAACTGCTCACTATGCAGATGAAAATATAAAAATGATAGTAGATGCTTTAAAAAGAAATAATCTTTATGAAAATTCTATTATAATTTTTACAACAGATCATGGAGTGGCACTTCCATTTAATAAATGCAATCTTACAGATACTGGAATAGGAGTTTCATTGATAATGAAAGTTCCTAATGCTGATTCTAATGGAAAAGTTGTAGATAGTTTAGTTTCACAAATAGATGTATTTCCTACATTATGTGAACTTCTTAACTTGAATAAACCTGATTATTTAGAAGGGAAGTCTTTTGCTAGAGCTTTTGTTGATAATAAAGCTTTGCTTGATGAATATATATTTGCTGAAATAAATTTCCATACATCTTATGAACCTGTAAGATGTGTGAGAACAAAACGTTACAAGTATATAAAATATTATGATGAATCTTGGAATAAAATTAATCTTTCAAATATAGATGAGTCTGTGCCAAAAGATTTTCTTATGAATAATGGATTAAAAGAAAAAGTTAAATATAGTGAAGGGCTATTTGATCTATATTATGATCCAACAGAAAGAAACAATCTTGTAAATGATTTTGGATACAAAGAGGTTCTGGAAAATCTAAGAAAAGTATTGCTTGAAAAACAGATTCAAACTGATGATCCTATCTTAAAGGGAGCACTTGAGATAAAAAAAGGATATAAAGTAAATAAAGTAGAGTGTGAAACTGCTTCAAGCAAGAATAAAGATGACTATATTTCATATAATTAAAAAATAAAAATTTTGGAAGGCTATAGGCAATTAAAATTGTCTATGATCTTTGCTTTTGTACACAGGATATCTTTCTCTTGATAAAATAATAACTTCTGAAAAAATTTCTATGAAAATACATAATAGAGAAATATATTCATTTTTTAGAAAAGTATTTTTGGAGAAAATTTCTAATGAGAATACAAATAATTTATAAAAAATTTTGAAAGGCTATAGATAATTTAATTTGTCTGTAGCTTTTTTTAATTCATCTATAAAACTGATAAAATTTTTAAATTTCAAATTACATATACATAATTTATCCTAAAATTATAATAAATATATTTAAAATATATATGATAGAATAAAGATAAAAGTTTGATTTTTGAAATTTAGTATGTTAGAATAAATTACAAAATGTTTTTTTAATTAAAAAATATAGCTATTGGGGTACAATGAGATGGATAAAAAATATATTGTAGGAAATGCGAAAACTAATTTAGATAATCCTATAACTAAAAATTACAACAAATTCTTTTTAGCATTTATAGTTTCAGAGAAAGATGACATAATTTTGGAAATAGAAGTATCATCTATCTTAAAAATAACCAATTCTTTTGTGAGAGAGATATTTGTAGGAAAAAATTTTATAAAAGATCAAGATAAAATAATAGCAGAAGTTGAAAGAACTTATTTAGGAAGTTCTCAAAAATCAATAATAGTAGCATATAAAGATGCAATAAAAAAATATATAAAGTCTAAGAATTAAAACACTTGGTTACAGTTAAACATTTAAGTAAGTAAGGTCTAAAATTCTACCATTTCTTTTTGAATGCGTGAATTTTAGGTCTTTTTTATTTTTATAAAAATAAAAAGGAGGGGTTTTATGATATTTGGGTTACCAGCATTAATAGGTTTTTTACCTCTAGTTATCTATTTGTATCTTGCATTTAAGGGGAAAAATCTACTTTCTACAGTTATCATTTGCGTTTTAGTAGGAGCAGTTTTAACTGGACAGACTCCAGTAAGTTTATCCAATGAAATAGCAAATGGATTGAAATCATTTTTAGGTCTTATTGGATTCATCATAATGATGGGAGCAGGATTGGGGGAAGTTCTTACAGAAACAAAGGTTGCTAGAAATCTAGTAGAAATACTAATAAAAAAAGTAGGAATAAAAAGCCAGAATCAAGCTATAATAGTTACAATGGGGACTTCAACTTTGCTAGTTTCTCTTTTAGGAACATTAGCAGGAGCAAATGCTATGATAGCTCCAATTTTGATACCAATAGTTGCAAGTTTTGGATTGACACCTAATGCATTGGCAGTTATTCTTCATGGTGCTGGTGCATGTGGATTATTTTTAGGTCCATTTGTTCCTCCAGTAATTACATTGATGGGAATAACAGGACTTACATATGGGGCATATCTGGCTAATGTAGGTATACCAGTAACTATTCTTGTACTTATAACTACTTATTACACTGGAAAAAAAGTACAGAAACAGTATGAAGGAATTGAAGTATATTCAGCAGAAGACATGGATAGAGATGAAGAATTTAGGTCTACACCTGAAATAGATAAGGCAACAATGGTATTTGCCATAGTAATGATAGGAATGCTGGCATATGGTATATATGCAAAAGCAGGAGCAGCATATGCAATTGTAGTTATGCTTGCAGTAGCTTTTACAACAGGATTAACAGCAGGAAGAAGTATGATGGATATTATTGGAAGCTTGACAAAAGGGGCAACAAGAATGTTCTGGCTGTTCTTCATGTTTGTATTGTATGATCCATTCTTAAAATTTGTAACAATGACAGGAGCATTTACTACACTTGGAGATATGTTAAAGCCATTAATAGAAGTAAGTGGAGATATAGGATTTATAATAATAAGTACACTTGTAGGAATATTTGGAGTATCAGGAGCAGCAGTAGCACAATCAGTTGTACTAAATGACTTATTTAAAAATATAGTTGCTGATATAAATCTACCTATGACCATATGGGGAACTGTGCTTTTAATAGGTTCACAAATAACGTCTTTTGCTTATCCAACTGGAGATATGATAGGACAAATGGGACTGGCACGTTCAAAAGATTTAAAAAGTATGATAAGAAATGGAATATCAATAACTATAGTAATGATAATATATGTAATAGTAAGAGCAGTTATTTATTCAATTTAAAATGAAATATGGGGGAATTTAATAATGGAGAAAAGAATAAGGGAAATAATAAATGAAAATAGTGGTGTCACTGGAGTAATAGTAAGAGATTCTTTTGGAAAGAAAATTATGATAAATGAAGAAGTAATATTTCCATCAGCAAGTATAATAAAACTTTTTATTCTTATGGCACTGAATAAAGATGAGTACAATAAAAAGATAGAATTAAAAAAAGAAGATAAAGTTGGAGGGTGTGGAATCCTAAAAGTGATGGAAGATGGACTTCCTCTTACTATAAAAGATGTAGCCTACCTTATGATATGTCTTAGTGATAATACAGCAACAAATATTCTTATAGACTATATTGGAATGGATAAAATAAATGAAAGCATCAAGGCAAATGGATTTAGAGGAACGATTTTAGGGAGAAAGATGATGGACACAGAAGCTAGAAAAGCTGGAAAAGACAATTTTACTACTCCTGAAGACGTCTTGAAAGTATTGGAAATATTATGTGGAAATTCTGATGATTTGGACATGTTGAGAAATCAAGCATATAATAATAAGATACCTCTTTATTATCCAAGAGAGGTAGATTTTGCTCATAAAACAGGGGAACTTATGTATACAGAACATGATGCAGGAAGATTATTTTTTGATAACGGGTGGGTAGATATAGTAGTTCTTACAAAGGATTTAGAAGAAAATGAAGATGGTATTAAAATAAACAGCTTAATTGGAAAATTAATTTTTGATAATTATTCTAAATAATAAACAAACAGCTAATGATACAGCCTCTAATCATAGAAAATGGAAAGACTGTTTTCATTATAAAATATGAGAAGTTAAAGTATATTGGAATTAATAAAGAAATAATAATAGGCAAGAGGGGAGTTATTTAAAAAAATCAAAGAAATAGATTTAACAAAAAATATTTTTATCAAAACGGCTTCAAAAGCGATTAAGCTTTTGAGGTCGTTTATTTTTATGTAAGGAAATAAGATTTTCTATTGACTTTTTGAATAAAAAAGTGTAAATTTAAAATATAATATATTCTATAGAATGTATAATGTTTTTTTATTGGAAATGACTATGACATTATAAAAAAGCCAAAAGCAGTTCTATAGATAAAATAACTGAGAATAAAGGAGGAAAATTATGGTAATTGACTTAAATTTATTTCTTACAACTGCGTTGGCTGTTATCGTTTTATTAGTTGGAGATTATGTTAAGAAAAGAGCAGAAATACTTAGAAAATTTTGCATACCAATACCAGTTATTGGAGGACTTCTTTTTACTATTTTAGTGTCAATTGGGTACAGTACTGGATTATTTACCTTTAAATTTAATTTTGCTCTCAGTGATGTATTTATGCTTGCATTTTATTCAAGTATAGGTTTTACTGCAAGTTATAAGTTATTGAAAAAAGGTGGACCAAAGGTTATAAAATTCCTTATAGTTTCTATAATAGTTGTTATTCTTCAGAATTTATTAGGAGTATACCTTGCAAAACTTTTAGGATTAAATCCTTTAGTAGGATTAGCAACAGCTTCTATACCAATGACAGGAGGACATGGAACTTCAGCAGCATTTGCTCCAGTATTGGAAGAGGCAGGACTTCAAAATGCACTGACTATAACTTTAGCAGCAGCTACATTTGGATTAGTAGCAGGAAGTTTGACAGGTGGACCAATAGGAAAATTCCTTATTGAGAAATATAAACTTTTAACTGGAAAAGCAGCAGAAAAAGTAGAAGGAATAGAAGATATTGAAAAAGGAAATGAAAAACTTGATGAAAAGAGAATATATTCAGCTGTTTACCAGCTTTTAGTATCTATGGCTCTTGGAAGTATAATATCAATGCTTTTGAAGAAAACAGGGCTAACATTTCCAGCTTCAGTTGGAGCAATGATTGCAGCAGCAATAATAAGAAATATTGCAGACTACTCAACTTGGTTAAAAATAAAAGAGAATGAAATAAGAATAATAGGTGATATTTCATTGATACTATTTTTAGCCTTCTCAATGATGAGCTTGAAATTATGGCAGCTGACAGATCTTGCTGTTCCAATGATAATATTGTTAATAGCTCAAACTATATTAATGGGATTATGTGCAGTATTCTTGACTTATAAAGTTATGGGTAAAAATTATGAAGCTGCAATGATGGCAGTAGGTCACTGTGGATTTGGACTTGGAGCTGTGCCAACTGCTATGGCGAATATGCAGTCAATAGAAGAAAAATATGGACCTGCTCCAACAGCATTTTTTATTCTTCCATTAGTAGGAAGTTTATTTATAAACTTTTTTAATTCAGCAATAATAGTAGCCTTTATAAATATATATAAATAAGAAATAGCATGAAAGTATATAAAATACTAGGAGGTAAATATGAAAAAAATATTAATGGCTAAAGGAGCAAGATCAATAGTTGAAATAAATTTAGGTGTAAAGGCAGGAGAGAATGTAGTTATAGTTACAGAGCCTAAGCAAATGAGGATAGCAGAAGCTTTGGCAGCTGCAGTAATAGCAGCAGGGGCAGAACCAACTATACATATAATGATGCCAAGAGAAAGAGATGGACAAGAGCCACCAAAAACAATAGCAGCTGCAATGAAGGAATCTGATGCATTTATAGGGGCAGTATTTACATCAATAACTCATACTCATGCAGTAAAAGATGCATGTGCTGCTGGTTCAAGAGGAGTAATGCTTACGCAGTTTAATGAAGATCAGATGATAACTGGAGGAGTAAATGCAAATTTCTATGAAGCAGCAGAAAATTGTAAAAAAGTAGCAGCTGCAATGGCAGGGGCAGAAGTTATAACTATAACAACTCCTATGGGAACAAATTTAAAACTTTCAGGAAAGGGAAGAAGAGGAAATGCTATGACAGGATTGGTAGAACCTGGAAAATTTGGACCTATACCAACTGTAGAAGCCAATGTATCACCAGTAGAAGGAAGTGCAAATGGAGTAATAGTTGCAGATGCAAGTATACCATACATTGGAATAGGATTATTAAAAACTCCAGTGAAAGCAGAAGTAAAAGATGGATATATTATCCCTGAAAGTATTTCAGGAGGAGAGGAAGCTAAAAAACTTGCAGCTGACTGGATAGATAAAAAAGATCCACAAGTATATAATATAGCAGAAGTTGGAGTGGGATTAAACCCATCATGTAAGTTTACAGGGAGTATGCTTGAAGATGAAGGAGTATTTGGTTCACTTCATATAGGAGTTGGAACAAGTATAACTCTAGGGGGAGTAATTAAAGCAGCTTGTCACTATGATCTTATAATGACAAAACCAACTCTTACTGCTGATGGTGTAGTAATATTAAAAGATGGAGAACTGATGATTTAAGCGATATCCTATATATGAACCTCAAACAAAAATAGACTCAAAAGTAGAAATGATATTTTTTAACTAAAAATCAATCTATCTTTTGGGTCTATTTTTTTTATAAGTTTTTATTCAAATTTAATATCTACTCTTCTATTTTTAGCTCTTCCTTCTGGCGTTGAATTATCTGCTGTTGGTTTATTTTTCCCATATCCTTTTGTTTCATAATTTATTTCTGTTTTTAAATTTTCTTTGAACTCTTTTTCCACAGATTTTGCTCTTTTTTCTGAAAGTTTTTGATTATATTCTGCTGTTCCAATAGAATCTGTATGACCTTCTATTGTTAATTTTCCTTTTTTATTATTTTTATTTATTTCTTCAGAAATTATTCTTATTACTTTTTTTCCATCTTCTGTCAAATTTGAGTTATCAAATGTAAAATGATTTTTTCCATTCAATGAGTATTTAATATTAGAATTATATTTAGGTTTTGAATTTGAAACAGGAAGCAGATCACTTAATTTATTAAATCTATATCTCATTCCAATGCTCACCTGCCAGTTAGTTTCAAAATCACTTCCATATGTTCTTTCTATTTCGTAATATATATTCATAGAATCAGTTTTTCCAACCTTGAAATCTCCACCTATTCCAATTTCAAACCAACTATCTTTGCCATCAGCTCTTTTCCTTAATTCAGCATCCTTTCCTTTTATATCAACTCCATAATCTCCCATAAATTCATGAAGAACAGCAGCTTTTATAAAGTGATTACTTTTATGTCCAGCATAAATTCCAGCTTTTCCGATTAGACTATTGATATTTTTTTCTTCTGCTCTTACTCCAGAACTTGTTTTATAATTTTGTCCATTTACATAAGTATAGTTTAATTGTGTATTAGGCTGAATATACCATTTTTTATTATCACTCCATTTTTTCTTTCCATATTCAATGCTTAAACTTCCACTCCAAGTATTATAATCAGCTTCCATTTTCTCATTTATTTTATTAAAACTTTTATACTCATTGTCTATATGACTATATTTTCCTATAATATCAAAATATTGTCCTTCATATCCTGACCAAGATTTATATACAGAGATTCCAAGAGTTCTGTTTTCACCATCACCATTTCTAAAATCTGTTTTTCCTTTTCTGTGATGAATACCAAATCCAGTAAACCATATACCGTTTTTAGAGGCTCTGCTCTTATCATATCCAGCCTGAACCATAGTATAGTTATTTTTTAAATAACCTGACTTATCATATTCCATTTGTCCAGAAAGAACTCTTGCCCATACTCCTTCCTCAGCATCATAGTTACGAATATCACCTAGACGTTTATGAAGAGTATCCATTTCTATTCTTGCCATAGCAGCATTCATATAGTAAAGAGTCATATCATCTTCAATAGTTTCTGTAACTTCATTTTCCTTCTTCTCTATTCCAGTGATATACCAATTATTTCCATTATCTGAATTATTTATATCAGGTCTCAGATTTTTATCAAGTTCTAAAGTGTAATTATATATATTTTCTATACTTTCAAATTCTTCTCCTTCAAAAATAATATTTGTATTTGTATCAGCAATCCAGATTGCATTATCCGGATTTTTATTATCAAAATCATAATTATTCAATCCATTTATAGAGCTACTTCCGATTTTTATAAAATGTTTTTGTGATTGATCAGCATTTTCTATTTTTAAAAAATCTGTTTTACTATTTTCTTGGTTAATATCATCACCAGAAATATCCATTACAAAAATTCCATTGTTTCCAGATAAATTTTTAATCTCAATGAGTTGATGCTCCTCTTTATAAGACATATCAACTATACCACTATTTAATTTAAAATTACTAACAGCACTGTCTTCAGTATTATTCCATAGTGCATTGTTACTTAATCCTAAATTAACAAAACCATCATAGCTATCTCCCAGCCAAGTATATCCTGTTAAATATGAGGCTTTTCCATTTAGATTAACGTTGATTATTCCAGCTGCTTCAGCCCATAAGCCTCCTTTTATTGTATTTGAATATGCTGTATTATTTTTATTGATATTTACTTCTCCTTCTGTTGTAACTTTAGCAGCAATTCCATTACTAACAATATGATTTTCAAGAGTGTTGATATTTATTTCCCCTTTTTCACTAGAAAAAAGACTTTTTGAAATATTAGAAACTTTACCATTAAGATTTATTTTTGAATTTTTCATTGAAGCAATGGACCAAGAATTAGATGTTATTACAATATTGTCAGCTGTAATATCAGTATTTACTCTATCGTGTGCATAAATACCATAACCAGTACCAGAGATATTTATACTATTTGCATTCATTGTAAGTGTAGTTGATTTAGCTGCATCATATCCTGCTAGATTGAGTCCTCTTCCAGCACTTTCATCAGCATGTATTTGGATATCATTTGCCTTTAATGTAATGTCAGCACTCCCAAATGTTGTTATTCCACGGCTAAAACCACTAATATTTATAGTATCTTGTGCAGTTAAATTTACTGTAATAGTACTATTCCCACCGTCATTATATCCTAATAAGTATAATCCAGCTAAACGTTTAGCTCCCCCTTCTATTGTAGAGAGAAAAATGTTATTTGCCTTTAAAGTAAGGTTAGTATTACTTCCAGAGTTTGAATTTTCTATAGCAATACCTGTTCCACCTTTTGCAGATATAAAGTTTCCTGTCAAATTAATAGAAGCAGTAGCATTATCAAATAGTTTAAGATTAGTTTCAGCCCCTCCAGTAGTATAAAAGGAATTTGCAGTAACAGTGAATTTACTTTCTTCATCTAAGTATATAGTAGCAGCCCCTCCACTGTTATCCCATGATGATGAGCCAAAATATAAATTTCCTCCTGAGGCATTAATAGTTGCTGTACTTCTCTTGCCAACTTTTAAGGATTCTTCTATCCCTTCTAAGTATAAGTCATAATCTTTTCCTTCAGCCTTTCCAATATTAAAAGTAGCATTAACAAATTCACTTCCAGCACCTACATAAATTGCTCTGTTTGTTTCACCTGTCTCAGCTTCTATTTTTATACCTTTATTAAAAAAATACTCTAAATTATTTCCTGATGAAGTATTTTCAAAGATTTGAAGTTCAGAATTATAAATTAGATAATCATCATATTTTTTTCCTTCTTGTGGTTTCTCATTAATTTCAGCATATCCAATATTCCTACTTATTAAAAAGCTAATTAATACACTTGTAGTAAAATTTACTTTTCTTTTAAAAATCCGTTTAAAACTGTTCTCTAATTTGCTCATTATTATTCCACCTTCTATTTTAAATTTATAATAAGTATAAAAGTGTAATGAAAAAAAATAGTTCGTTTATATATATATAAACTAACATGTTAAAAAATACAATTTAAAGACTATTATTGAAAATTTTGCTTGACATTTTATTTGAAAAAATATATTATTGATAATAGAAGTATACTTTCTTAAATCATGTATTAAAGTAGTCTTTGGAAAAGAGAATAATTTATTATTCGTTTATATATATAAAAGCGAACAGTAAATTTATGTTTTTAGAGGTACTCTTTTAAAATCTGCAATTTTAATATAGCAACTATCTAAATTAGCAATTATCCTAATTTTTCAAGATATCTTGTATTCTTTTAAATATCATATCAAGTAGCATTACAATCCTTTTTTTAATTTTCTTCTGTAGTTAAACATTTTTTATAAAACTATTTTTGCAATATTTATTTTAATTAAAATAATAGCTTATAAAGTGATAAACTTCTTGAAAGATGGGATAACTTGTGTTATACTTTTTTAATGACAAGACACTTGTAAATCAAGTGTAAACGCAGGAGGAAAGATGGAAGGTAAAATAAAAAAAATACTTGAGTTAAAGAAAGAAAAAGGAGCTGTTATTTTAGCTCATTACTATACAAATGAAGAAGTACAGGAAATAGCAGACTATGTAGGAGATTCATATTTTTTAAGTGAAATAGCTCAGAAATTAAAAGAAAAAGTAATAGTGATGTGTGGAGTATTTTTTATGGGAGAAAGTGTAAAAATTTTAAATCCTGAAAAGACTATACTTATACCTGATGAGAAGGCTGACTGTCCAATGGCACATATGGCAGATATAGAAAAAATAAAAGAAGTCAGAAAAAAGTATGAAGATGTAGCTGTTGTATGTTATGTAAATTCTACGGCTGAGTTAAAGGCAGCCTCAGATGTATGTGTAACATCAGCTAATGCTTTGAAAATAGTAAAAAAACTTTCTAATAAGAATATATATTTTATTCCAGATGAACATTTAGGAAGATATGTAGCCTCAAAAGTTCCAGAAAAGAATTTTATTTTTAATAATGGCTGCTGTTATGTTCATGCTGAGGTAACCAAAAAAGATGTGGAAGAAATGAAGGAGAAATATCCTAATGCAGAAATTTTAGTTCACCCAGAATGTAGAAAAGAGATTTCTGATATGGGGGATTATGTGGGTAGCACTTCAGGAATATTGAAATATGCAACTGAAAGTAAAAAAGAGGAATTTATAATATGCACAGAGATAGGAATAATGTATGAACTGAAAAAAAATAATCCAGATAAAAAGTTCTATTCTCCAGCGAAAGAAATGGTATGTTCAAATATGAAAAAAATAAGTTTAGAAAAAATAATAAGAGTATTGGAAGCTAATGAACCTCAAGTGCATCTTGATTTAGAATTCATAGAAAATGCAAATAAAACTTTAAAAAATATGCTTGAATTAGGAAAATAGAGAGGCAGAAAATGAAAGATGATTATGATGTTATTATTGTTGGAACAGGTGCAGGTGGGTGCTTTACAGCCCTTCACTTTCCTGAGAGTAAAAAGATTTTAATGGTTACAAAATCAGAACTAGAAGACAGCGATTCTTTTCTGGCGCAGGGGGGGATATGTGTTCTAAAAGATAAAGAGGATTTTGAAAGCTTTCTGGAAGATACATTGAAAGCAGGGCATTATAAAAATAATAGAGAAGCTGTAAAATTAATGATAAATTCTTCTGGAAATATAATAAAAGAATTGGTAGATTTAGGAGTTGATTTTGCAAACAAAGATGGCGAATTTTTGTATACTCGTGAGGGAGCTCATTCCAAGCCTCGTATACTTTATCATGAAGATATAACAGGAAAAGAGATAACGGAAAAATTATTAAAAAAAGTAAAAAAAAGGAAGAATATTACACTTCTGACAGAAACTATGATGATTGATATTATTTCTAAAAATAATATATGCGGGGGAGTTGTTTTGAGGGATAAACAGGGAAAAATATTCCCTGTTTATTCAAAAAATACGGTACTTGCAACAGGAGGATTGGGAGGAATATATAAAAATTCTACAAACTTTCCTCATTTAACTGGAGATTCTTTAGGAATAGCAGTAAAAAATAATATAAAATTGAAAGATATAAGCTATATACAAATTCATCCAACAACGCTGTATTCTGAAAAACACGAGAGAAAATTTTTGATTTCAGAATCTGTAAGGGGAGAAGGAGCTTTGTTATATGATAAAGATTTTAATCGGTTTACTGATGAACTTATACCAAGAGATAAGCTTACTGAAAAAATATCAGAACAAATGAAAAAAGATGGAACTAAATATGTATGGCTGGATATGAGGCCTATTATGAAAAAAGGTATAGATATTAGAAAAAGATTTCCTAATATTGTAAAAAAATGTCTGGAAGAAGGATTTGATGTAACAAGAGAATGTATTCCTGTAGTTCCGGCACAACATTATTTTATGGGAGGAATTGAAGTAAATCTGAATAGCAAGACCTCTATGGAAAATCTTTATGCAGTGGGAGAAACAAGCTGCAATGGGGTTCATGGGGCAAATCGTCTGGCAAGCAATTCGCTTCTTGAAACTCTTGTTTTTGGAAAAAGAGCAGCAGAAGATATATGCTTCCATCAGGATAAAAAAGTATTTAAGAAATTAAAGTTTTGTATAGAAAAATATAAAGATGTAGATAATCTGCTTAAAGAGTATAAAAGTATAATTTTTGAAGAAATAGAAAAAGATAAATATCAAAAGGAGAAAATCTCATGAATATCATAACAACAAAATTAAATGCAGATGAATTAATTTTAATGGCACTTAGAGAGGACATATCAAGTGAAGATATCACTACTAATTCTGTTGTGAGGGAAAAGAAAAATGGAAAAGTGCAGCTTATATGTAAGCAAGATGGGATTATTGCTGGGCTTCATGTATTCAAACGTACTTTTGAACTTCTAGATGAAAATATTTCTGTTAAAATGTATTTTAAAGATGGAGATAATGTAAAAAATGGGAATATTATTGCAGAAATAGAAGGTGATGTGAGAGCACTTCTTTCTGGGGAAAGAACAGCACTTAATTTTTTACAACGTATGAGTGGTATTGCAACTTATACAAGTAATGTGGTAAAATTGTTGGAAGGAAGTTCAGTAAAACTTTTGGATACAAGAAAAACTACTCCTAATATGCGTATTTTTGAAAAATATGCAGTAAAAATAGGTGGTGGATATAATCATCGTTATAATCTTTCAGATGGAGTACTTTTAAAAGATAATCATATAAATGCAGCTGGTGGAATAACTAAAGCTGTAAAAATGGCAAAAGAATACACTTCTTTTGTAAGAAAAATAGAAGTAGAAGTAGAAAATCTGGATATGATGCAGGAAGCATTAGATGCAGGAGCAGATATAATAATGCTTGATAATATGACCCCTGAAATGATGAAAAAAGCTGTGCTTATGGCTGCTGGAAAAGCTGAAACAGAATGTTCTGGAAATATTACTAAAGAAAATATTGAAACTGTTATAGAAACAGGAGTTGACTATATTTCTAGTGGAGCACTCACTCATTCAGCACCAATACTTGATGTATCCTTAAAGAATCTATGTATCCTATAAAAAATTAGCGAAAAGAGGAAATGTTGTGACTGGAAAAGAAAGACGTTATGAAATATTAAAATTAATTAAATCTGTAAAGGAGCCTATATCAGGGACAGAACTTGCTAAAAAATACAATGTAAGCCGTCAGGTAATAGTTCAGGACATAGCTCTTCTTCGAGCAGAGAATTATGATATTTTTTCCACAACAAGAGGATATCTCTACAAAGCTCCAAAACTTTTTAGCAGGGTATTTTCCGTATGTCATTCTGATGATCAAATAGAAGATGAACTCAATACTATTGTTGATTTGGGAGGAATAGTAGATGATGTTTTTGTCAACCATGAGGTCTATGGAAATTTAAAAGTTGAATTGGAAATAAATTCTAGAAGAAAAGTTCAGGAACTTATCAAAGGAATCAAGAGTGGAGAATCAGTTCCTTTAAAGAATCTAACATCGGGAAAACATTTTCATACAGTTCATTCAGACAGTGAAGAGGTATTAGAGCTGATAGAAAAAGAATTGAAAGAAAAAGGGTATTTAAATAGGTAAAAGTAAAAATGTATTTAAAATAATAGGATTAAAAAAGATATTCTGATGATAGAGTATCTTTTTTTATTGAATACAAATTATTCTGTAGAATATATTCTATTTTAAAATTGTATTTATCAGTTTTATATAGTAAAATATTCTTGAAAAATAAAGTTTTTATTGGAGGGAATAATGAAGTTTATAAAATTAGATGACAAAAAAACTTTAAGTGAAAAAGTTTATGACAGATTAAAAGAACTTATAATGGACGGAGAATTAGAAAGAGGAACTAAAATAACTGAAACTTCTATAGCTAAAATGTTTGATGTAAGCCCTACACCTGTGAGGGAGGCATTTAGAAAATTAGCTTCAGATGGTCTTATAGAGGTAGCTTCATGGAAAGGAGTAATAGTAAAGGGGATAGAACAGAAAGACTTATTAGAAATATATGAATGCAGGGAAGCTTTAGAAGGTATGGTAGGAAAGCTAGCTGTTAGAAATATTACTGAAGAAGATATAAAAATATTGGAAGGAATATTAGAAAAATGTAATGAAGCAAAAACTCCAGAAATACTTATAGAATTAAATACAGAATTTCATAATGAATTATTGAGAATAGCAAAGAATGAGAGATTGAGCAAACTACTCAATGAACTTATGGTGGTTATTCTCTATGATAGAGATATTTCAGGAAGATATTCAATAAGAAGGCAGGAAATTGTTCAGGAACATTTGGATATTCTTAAGTATTTGAAAAAAAGAGATGAGAAGAAAGTGTCTGAATTGATGGAAAAACACATTAGAAATGGATATGAATTTATAAAAAATTATAATAAATAAAAAATTATGATAAGAATAGAAATTTTTTTTAGAAAAGTATATAATTAAAATAGTAGAAATTAAATCATTGCAAGGAGAATAGCATGGTAAGTATTGATAAAGAGAAATGTATAGGCTGTGGAGCTTGTGTAAAGGATTGTTTTCCAGAAAATCTTTTTTTAGAAAATGGCAAAGCAGAGATTAAAGGAAGATGTATGCAGTGTGGTCATTGTATTGCAGTATGCCCAGTAGATGCAGTTTCGATTACTAATTATCCACAGGAAGGAATAGAGGAATATGATAAAGAAAAATTTGATATTTCTCCTGATAGACTATTAAATTTTATAAAATTTAGAAGAAGTGTGCGTCATTATAAAAATAAACCAGTAGAGAAAGAAAAATTAGAAAGAATTCTTGAAGCAGGTCGATATACAGCTACTGGATCAAATATGCAGGACGTATCATATATAGTAGTGCAGGAAAATTTAGAAGAAATAAAGCCACTAATATGGGAAAGTCTATATGAATTTGCATTAAAAAACATAAATGAGAAAGATGTTATGGGAATATACGCTCCTAGATGGATAAAGATGTATGAGGATTATAAAAAAGACTCAAAAAATGACATACTATTTTTTGAAGCACCAGTACTTTTAGTAGTAACAGCTTTTTCACCATTGAATGGTGGATTAGCTTCATCTAATATTGAGCTTATGGCAAATGCAGAGGGAATAGGAGTTTTATTTACAGGGTTTATCGAGATGGCTTTAAAAAATAGTGAAAAAGTTAGAAAGATACTTGGAATAAATAAAAAGGAAATTATTTCATGTATGCTTATGGGTTATCCAGATATAAAGTTTAGAAGGACTGTACCCAGAAAAAAAGCAGAGATTTCTTGGAAATAAAATAAAAGTGAGTGACTTAATGAGGAGATTTTTCATTATAATGTCACTCCTTTTTTTATTTTTCTTAGTATTCTCACTAAAGAAATACAAGAGCTAAATAAAAATAATAAGTTGAGATTTTAGTTGACAGTTCAACTATATTAGAATAAAATATAATTGAAAGTTCAACTAATAATATAAGGAGGTAAAAGATATAGAAAAATTAAGTAATCAAATATTAAGAAAAATAGGAACTCTTTCAAGAGCTATACATTCAACAAGTGATATGAAATACAGAGAATTATCTTTACAAAAAGGGCAGTTTATATTTCTTACAAGAATATGTGAAAATAAAGGAATAAACTTTATAGAATTATCTAAAATTCTTACAGTGGATAAGAGTACTACAACTAAAGCAGTAAAAAAATTAATAGAAGCTGGATATATAAACAAAGAACAAGATGAAAAGGATAAGAGAGAATATAAGCTGTATCCAACTAAGAAAGCTTTAGAAGTATATGATCTAATAATCACAGAAGAAAATAGAAATATAGATATATGTATGGAAGGGCTAACGAAAAAAGAAAGAGAAGTAGTGGAGAATTTATTGGAGAAGATGAGTGAAAATGCAGCTAAAGACTGGTTGAAGGCAAAGGGAGGAAAAGAATGATAAGAAAAGCAGAAGTAAGAGATTTAGATAGAATAATGGAAATAATAAAAGCTACTATTGAGGAAATGAAAACATATGGCAATACACAGTGGGATGAAAATTATCCACAAAAAAATGATTTTATTGGAGATGTAGAAAGTGAATCTCTTTATGTAAGTGAAGAAAATGGAGAATTGTATGGATTTATCTGTGCTAATTTTGTAGAACCAGATGAGTATAAGGATATAAACTGGGAATCAAATGAAAAATGTCTGATACTTCATAGAATGTCTATAAATCCAAAGTATAGAAATCAGGGAACTGCAACAAAGCTTATTAAATTTGCTGAAAAAACAGCAAAAGAAAATGGAGTAAATTATATTAAAACTGATACCTATTCAATTAATAAAAAGATGAATACTCTTTTATTAAAGCTCGGATATATTCATAGAGGGAATATGAATTTCTTAGGAAAAGAAAAAGAATTCTACTGTTATGATAAAAAAATTTAAATATATATGATAAAATATTTATAAAATAAAGTGAAGAAGAGGGAAAATATGATATATATAGCAGTGGCTTTGACAGTAGAGGCAAAACCATTAATAACATATTTTAAATTAAAAAAGGATAATGAAATAAAAAAATATCAAGTGTTTAAAAATGAAGAAATAACTTTGATAATAACTGGTTCAGGAATTATGCAAGGGGCTATAGCAGTTACATATGTATTAGGTAATTTAGATATAGGAGAAGAGGATATTTTTGTTAATTTGGGTATATGTGGAGCTGTAAAAGATAGTTTTTCCATAGGAGATATAATTCTTTGCAATAAAATTATAAATAATTGCAGTAAAAAAAATTTTTATCCAGATATGTTGTTTAAGCACAAATTTAAAGAAGGAACATTGGAAACGTTTTTTCAGGTTGTAGATGAGAGAATGGAAAAAGAGAAAATAAAAGGTGAAATAGTAGATATGGAAGGAGCTGGGGTATGTGAAGCAGCCTCTTTATTTTTTTCACAACATCAGATAAATATAATAAAAATAGTATCAGATTATTTAAATACTTCAAAAATAACAGCAGAAAAAGTTATGGAACTGGTAGAAAATAAGATTAATAAAATAGCAGACTGGCTGGTAGAGAGAAAAAAATTTAACGTTGGAAATAAAGAGATATTTACCTTAAAAGAAAAAGAAAGTATAAAAAAAATAGAAGAGAATTTAAGACTTACAGAAAGTATGTATTATGAATTTTTAGAGCTTATAAAATATTATAAAATTCAAAATAAAAGCATAGAAAATATAATTTTAAAATATTCTGACATAAAGATAAAGGATAAAAGGGAGGGGAAGATAACTTTTGAACGAATTAGAAAAGAAATTATTGAGTTCTAGCTTTTCGCACATATATATAGAAAAGGAAGCTGTTAATTATCCTCTTACAAAAAGAATATTAGAAAAGTTCCCAAATTCAAATGTTATAGAGGTAGATATATATAAAGAAATTTTTTCTAAAGGAAATCAAAATTTTATTATACAAAAAAAATCTCCTAAACTCATATTGGCTGTAAAAAAGGAAAGCTATCTCTATGAGGGAGCAAAGGTATGTGAAAGTTTCGGAAATAATAATTTTTATTATACATCTTCTGTAATGAATTGTGTATATGACTGTGAATATTGTTACTTGCAGGGAGTATATACATCTGCTAATATAGTTATTTTTGTAAATATAGAAGATTGCTTTAGGGAGATAGAAAAAATTCTTCAAGAGAAGTCAATGTATATATGTATTTCTTATGATACTGACCTTTTAGCATTAGAAGGAGTAACGGGATTGGTAGAACAATGGTATGAGTTTGTAAGAAAAAATAAGAAATTAAAAATAGAACTTAGAACAAAAAGCAGCAATATAAAAGTTTTAAAAAATTTAGAGCCAGCAGATAATTTTATACTTGCATGGACACTTTCCCCAAAGGAATTTACTATGCAATATGAAAAGGGAACAGCTGTTTTAGAACAAAGATTAAAAGCTGCAAATGAAATGCTGGAAAAAGGTTGGAAAGTAAGGGTTTGTTTTGATCCAGTAATATATATGAAAAATTTTGAAGAAGAGTATGGAGAACTTATAAAAAAAACTTTTAAAGAATTATCTCCTGAAAAGATTTTAGATATCAGTATAGGAACATTTAGGATATCTAAAGAGTATCTCAAAAGAATGAGAAAAAGTAGAGGTAGCTCAGAGGTGCTTTCATATCCGTTTTTTTGTGAAAATGGGGTATACAGCTATTATCCACAACATATAAATAAAATGATGAATTTTATGAGAAAAGAAGTAAAAAAATATATAGAAGATGAAAAAATATTTATTTAACAGGAGAATGAATATGAAAAATGCTGTTGTAACAGGAGCCACATCTGGAATAGGATTGGCAATAACAAATAAGCTGGTAGATATGGGATATACAGTATATGGAATAGGAAGAGATTTTGAAAAAGTAGCATCTAGTAATGATAAATTTAAAAAAATAGTGTGTGATCTTACAAAGATTTTTGATATAGAGAAAATTGTAAAAGAGATAAAAAAAGAAGCTGAAATAGAGCTATTGATAAATTGTGCAGGAGTGGGGTATTTTGGTCCTCATGAAGAAATAAATGTAAACAAGATACATAATATGGTGGCTCTAAATCTTGAAGCACCTCTCATTCTTACTCAGCTTTTTTTGAGAGATTTAAAGAAGATTAGAGGAACTATAATAAATATTTCATCCATAACAGCTAAGAAATCAAGTACATATGGTTGTGTTTATTCAGCTACAAAAGCAGGATTATCTCATTTTTCAAAAGGGCTTTTTGATGAAGTGAGAAAGAGTGGAGTAAAAGTTATAACAATTCACCCTGATATTACAAAGACACCATTTTACGACCATTTAAATTTTTGTCAAGGAGATGAAGAAAATAGCTACATTACACCTGAATGTGTAGCTGAAGCTGTAGAAGTGGTATTATCTCAAAGAGAAGGAACAGTTTTAACTGATATAACTCTTCAGCCACAGAGGCATTTAATAAATAAAAAAAAATAAAAAAAATTATTGACATAAAATGTAAAGTGTAGTATATTAATAGTGTAATAAAAATGTAATGGTTACAAAAAGGAAATGAGAAGTAATTTTAAGGGAGGAAATGTAAAATGGCAAAATACAGATGTAAAGTATGTGGAGAAATTATAACTGATGAGAGTATTGACAAATGTCCAGTATGTAAAGCAGGAAAAGACAAATGGGAATTAGTAGTAGAAGGAACTGAAAAAGTTTGGGCTACTGAACATGTAATCGGAGAAGGATTAGCTTGTGGAGATGAAGAAATTATAATGGGTCTAAGAGCTAACTTTGAAGGAGAATGCACAGAAGTTGGAATGTACCTAGCAATGTCTAGAGCTGCTGATAGAGAAGGATATCCAGAAATTGCTGAAGCTTATAAAAGAATAGCTTTTGAAGAAGCTGAGCACGCAGCTAAATTTGCTGAATTACTAGGAGAATGTGTAAGTGCATCTTCAGAAGAAAACTTAACTAAAAGAGTTGAAGCTGAATATGGAGCTACATCAGGGAAATTTGATTTAGCTAAGAGAGCTAAAATGTTAGGATTTGACGCTATTCACGATACAGTTCATGAAATGGCTAAAGATGAAGCTAGACATGGAAAAGCATTTGTAGGATTATTAAATAGATATTTTGGTAAATAATTTTTAACTTTAGTAGGTTAAATTTGAGGCTACTGCAAATTAATGATTAAAAATCATTAGTTTGGGTAGCTTTTTTTTCATATTTCTATTTTAGTGTTTTTAATTTTTTATGAAATATAAATAAGTATCATTTTAGAAATACGAGTATGATGTTTATTTTTTATTAAAAGTAAAAAATAATTTATATTTAGGGAAGAATATAATTAAAGAGAGGTATAATATGAAACTTGATGAAGTACTGAAAAAATAAGGGGACAGCATGGTGACAGCTTGAGAGGTTTTGCTGGAAAAACTGGATAAAGTTAAAGAAAGAATAAATAAATTATAGAGATGTTAAGTCCGTATAATTTTAGAAATGAAAACTCTAAAATATATGGGATTTTTTTATACATCAAAAAATATTGAAAAAAATAGATAAAGTGGAGTGTGAAAAAGAAAGAATCTTTATAGAAAAATTCAGAATAGAAAAACATTTCATCTTGCCTCCTTTGGATAGGTAAAGTATAATATGAAGAAATATATAATTGGAGGGAAAATGAAAGAGAATAAATATGATGATAAAATATTTTTTGAGAAATATAGTCAGATGGACAGATCTAAAAAAGGTTTGGCAGGAGCAGGGGAATGGCATGAATTGAAAAAGATGCTTCCTGATTTCAAAGAAAAAAGGGTTCTTGATTTAGGTTGTGGATTTGGCTGGCATTGTATATATGCTGTAGAACAAGGAGCAGCATCTGCTGTTGGAATAGATATATCTTCAAAAATGCTGAGTGAAGCAAGGAAAAAAACTAAGTTCTCAAATGTTGAATATATACAAATGCCTATCGAGGATATAGACTTTAAAAAAGATTCCTTTGATATTGTATTGAGTTCTTTAGCCTTTCATTATATAAAATCTTTTGAGGATATATGCAAAAAAGTAAATCTATGTTTAGTAGAAGGTGGAGAATTTATTTTTTCTGTAGAACACCCAGTTTTTACTGCCCAAGGAAAAGAAGATTGGTATTATGACGAAAATGGAAATATACTTCACTGGCCTGTGGATAGCTATTATTTAGAGGGAAAGAGAGAATCAATCTTTTTAGGAGAAAAGGTAGTAAAATATCACAAAACATTGACTACTTATCTTAATACACTTTTAAAAACAGGATTTGAAATAACAGGGATAGTAGAGGCACAGCCATCAGCAGAAATGCTGGAAACAATTCCAGAAATGGAAGATGAACTACGTCGTCCAATGATGCTCTTAGTATCAGCAAAGAAAATATAGAAGAATAAGAATAAGGGAGTTGAAATTTCAACTCCCTTATTAAATTATACTCAATTATTTTTCAGTTAAAAAGTCAAAAGCGAATTGAGCTGCAACAGCTGCTCCTCTTCGTAAAGCTTCTTCATCTACTGTAAAACATTCATGATGATTGCTTTTTTCAGAACCTGGAATAGCAGGGTTTCTCGCACCAATGAAACCATATACTCCAGGAGCTTTTTCCATAAGATAAGCAAAATCTTCTGAACCAGTCATTTTTTCTAGTTCTGTTAAACCATCTTCACCATATAATTTTTTAACAGCATTTTGAGCTATATCGACCAAATGTTGATCTTCATTTATAACAGCACCTGTCAGATATGAATACTCAGTTTCAGCAGTACACTGATATCCAGCAGCAATATCATTAGATATTTGTCTGATAAGTCCTTCTATTTCCATTCTAAATTTTTTATTAAAAGTACGTACAGTTCCTTCTAATACAGCTTTATCAGCAATAATATTAAATCTTTGTCCAGCATCAACTACTCCAATAGTAATAACAGCAGCATTTAAAGGATTATTAATACGGCTTACAATAGTTTGAAGCCCCATTATAACACCACTTGCTGCCACAATAGCATCATGTCCAAGATGAGGAGCAGAACCATGAGAACCAAATCCTTTAATGGTTATTTTAAAATTATCACAAGAAGCCATTCTTTCTCCTATTTCCATATTGATTTTTGGAGAATCCACCATAGACCAAATATGAATACCATAGCAGGCATCAACATCGTCCATGACTCCTTGTTCAACTACAGCCTTTGCTCCTACAGCTAATTCTTCTGCTGGTTGGAATAAAAATTTAACAGTTCCAGCAATTTCATCTTTCATATCAAATAATATTTTAGCAGCTCCCAGCAACATAGCTATATGATTATCATGTCCACAAGCATGCATTTTTCCTTCAATCTTTGAAGCAAAAGGAAGTCCAGTTTTTTCTAATACAGGAAGAGCGTCGATATCAGCACGAAGAAGGACAGTTTTACCTGGTTTTCCACCTTTTAATATTCCAACACAACCATAAAAATCTTTAAATGTTTTTATATCTTCTATTCCTATTTCTTTTAAGTCTTTAATTATAGATTTTGTAGTTTCAATCTCTTGTAAAGTAAGTTCAGGATATTGATGATAATATCTTCTACGGTCTATTATATATTCATTATATTTTTCAGAAAGTTCTTTGATCAGCATTATTTATTCCCTCCCTCATTTTTAGATTTTTCAGCAAGGAAGTCAACTGCAAATTGAGCATATAGGGCAGAACCTCTGTGCAGTACAGTTTCATCCACTTTAAATTTGTCATTGTGGTTAGAATAACAAGCTCCTATTTCTTTATTCGCACACCCTAAGAATCCAAAGAATCCGGGAACTTTATCCATGAAATATGCAAAATCTTCTGATCCAGTAAGTTTAGGCATAGTAGTAAGAGATTCTTCACCATATAGTTTTACAGCAGCATCATGAGCTAGTCTGTTTAAATCCTTATGTTCATTAATAACAGGGTTAGGGAAGGCATCATATTCTAATTTTACTTTGCAGCCGAAAATATTGGCAACATTTTCAATTATTGCTCTTATGTTTGCTTCCATTTTTTTTCTTAATTCTCTTGAGTAAGTACGTATAGTTCCTTCCATTTCTACGTGGTTAGGAATTATATTGAATCTTTGACCACCTTTAAAAGTACCGATTGAAAGAACAAGAGTATTTAAAGGATCATTCATACGACTTACGAAAGTCTGTAAATTCATTATCATTGAAGCAGCAGCTACAATGGCGTCATGTCCAAGATGAGGTGCAGAACCATGAGCACTTGTACCTTCTACAGTTATTTTAAAGTTATCACAAGAAGCCATTCTTCCACCAGCTTCTAAATTGAAATATGGAGCATCAAGAGTTCCCCAGATGTGCATACCAAATACAGCATCGACATCATCAAGGATTCCTTTTTCTACATAGTATTTAGCCCCATAGCAAGATTCTTCTGCTGATTGAAATAATATTTTTACATCTCCATCAAGTTCATCTTTGATTTCATTTAAAATTTTAACTGCTCCAAGAAGCATAGCCATATGACAATCATGTCCACAAGCATGCATTTTTCCATTTTTTGAAGCGAAAGGGACATCAGCATGTTCTTCAATAGGAAGAGCATCAATATCAGCTCTAAGCATTATAGTTTTTCCTGATTTTTTTCCACCACGAATCATACCTACAAGTCCATAATAATCATCAAAAGTAGTAACTTCTATTCCCATATCTTCAAGCTGTTTTTTCAGAGCTTGAGTAGTTTCTTTTTCTTCAAAAGATAATTCTGGGTTTTGGTGAAAATATCTTCTTTGTTCAATGATATAATCATCATATTTTTCAGCAAGTTTTTTTATATCCATGAAAAAATCTCCTTTTTATTAAAAGTGATATGAAATATTTTAGATTAGGTTTACAAATATTCCAGCTATAATAACTGAAGTTATAGTTACTGTTACAAATCCTCCAACAATCATTTGAGGAAGAGTATTATCCATAAGGAATTGCTTTTCTTCTGGTGTTTGAGCTAGAGCTTTTGCAGCTTCTTCAGTAAGTATATAGTTAGGTGGGAATCCATAAAGAGCTGTAAGTGAAGTAGCAAGTGCCATTCTCCAGCTAACTTTAAGGAATTTTCCAACAACAATAGAAAGTATTCCCATTCCTATAACTCCAACAACTATGATTACAAACATAGGTCCAATACACTCTAAAAGCATTTCAGGAGTAGCATCTTTAAGACCAGAGAAAACAAAAATCATAAGAACATACATTAAGAATCCATAAGAACCAGATTTTTGAAGTGAATTTTTATCCAAAAATCCAAGTTCAGTAAATACAATACCTAAAACCAATGTAATAACAGCAGCATTAAGTTTTCCACCTGTCCAACCAGAAATAACTGTAGACAGATAAGACACAAGCATAAGTTTCAATAATATAAATGCTGTAGTTGAATATTTTTCAGGCATAGGGGGAATAAGAGTTTTTCTAGTTTCTTCTTTTACAGCCATATTACCTGTATCAGCATCTACACCTTCGTTTCCAAGAACTCCTCTTTCACCTTTATGATATCTTTCAAGAAGTATTTTTCCTTCTTTTTTTAACACAATAGCTGTCAATGGATATCCAACAAATCCTTGAATAGCATACATAGCAATAGCAAGAACAGCAGCTACATTTAATCCTTTAGCAGCAGCAGCTTGATTCATCATTGTAGCTGCAACAATTCCACCAGTAAGAGATGGAAGTCCAGCAATAACATAAGCACGACCAACTAAAGGGATACAGATAAACCAGCAGAAAACTACCATTCCTAATAGTCCAGCAAGAGTTACACATATAATTTTCCATTGAGATTTTAATTGCTCAATACTGATGATTGTACCCATGTGAGTGATACAAAGCATTATAGCAAGTAAACCTCCAAGTGGTGCTCCTAATCCAGCTATATCAACTATATTCTTTGGAAAGAAAGTCCAATATCCAAATAAGAATAAACAAGCAGTGACGAATACTGAAGGTATCCATGCTTTAGTTCTCGTTCCGATAAATTCACCAGCATAATATACTATAGCCAGTACAATAAAAGCCTGTAAACTGTTCATTACCATATAAATTCCCCCTTATAATCTTTAGTGAAAAGATTTTGATAAGTTTTCTAAATTGCTATTAGTTTTTTCAAAAAATGAAGAAAAAAAGAAAACTTATTTATTATAAAGAAAAATACCACATTTTGACTAAAAATTCAAGAATTTTGTTTGAATAATTAGCATTGGTTGAAGTAATGATATAAATTTTAATTTTTTTAATATGGAATTTGAGCATAGGATAGAAGAATTTTAAAACAAATTATTTTAGGAAATATATTTAAAAATAATTAGAAAAAAATTTATCATGCATAGAAAATTTGTAAAAATTTCAAAGCATAGGAATAAATATATATAAAAGAAACCTTTACAAATAGAAATAAACTTATTATAATTTTCTTATATTAGGGTATGATTTTTATGAAAATAAAAGGCTGTATAAGGAGGAAAAGATGATAAGTTTTAAAAATGATTACAGTGAAGGAGCATTACCATATGTAATGGAGGCTCTGCTGAAAACAAATATGGAACAAACAGTTGGATATGGTGAAGATGAGTATACTGCTCAAGCTATAGAAGCAATAAAGAAAAGTATTAAGTGTGATGATTGTTATGTACGTCTTTTAGTTGGGGGAACTCAAACCAATCTACTTACAATTGCTCATTCTCTTCGTCCTCATGAAGCAGTAATAGCTGCAGATACAGGACATATAAGTGTACATGAAGGTGGAGCTATAGAAGCTACTGGTCATAAAGTAATCGAATTGAAAACTTCAGGAGATGGAAAATTAAATGTAGAACTTGTAAGGAAATCTGTTGATCTTCATGAAGATACTCATATGGTACAGCCTAAAATGGTATATATATCAAATCCTACAGAAATAGGTACTCTTTACAGCAAACAAGAGCTTATTGATCTTTATGAATATTGCAAATCTAAAGACCTTTATTTATATATTGATGGAGCAAGACTTGCATCAGCTCTAGCTTCAGAAAAAAATGATTTGAAACTTGAAGATTATCCAAAATACTCTGATGTTTTCTATATAGGAGGAACAAAATGTGGACTTTTATTTGGAGAAGCTTTGGTAATAATTAATGAAGAATTGAGAAAGAGCCAGTTTATACGTATTACAAAGCAAAAAGGAGCTACTCTAGCTAAAGGAAGACTTTTAGGAGTACAGTTTGTTGAATTATTTAAGGGTGATAATTATTATCAAGTAGGAAAGCATTCTAATGAAATGGCTATGAAACTGAAAAAAGCATTTTTAGATAAAGGATTTAAATTAAAAACAGATTCATATACAAATCAACAGTTTCCAATATTTCCAATAGAAATGATAGAAGAAATAGGGAAAAAATATAGATATGAATTTTGGGAGAAAGTAGATGAAAAACATTCTGCTATACGTTTTGTTACATCTTGGGCAACTAAAAAAGAGCATGTAGATGAGTTTTTAAAAGATTTTGAAGAATTATGCAAAAAATATAAGTAAAATGAGGGCTTAATTTTGTTTTAAACTAAATAATTTATAGAATTTTAAGTAAGGACTAAGAATGGCAAAATAGAGTTAAGATAGAATTTTTGAAATATTTTTATATAGAGCATAATAAAAATTATTTATTTTGTAAGAGAAAGGCATCTGAATGATAAAACCAAAGAGATTGAAAAAAGATGATAAAATTGCTATTGTAAGTCTTTCATGGGGTGGTTTAGGAGATGAAAACTTCATTCATAAATTTTATATTGCAAAAGAGAGATTGGAAAAAGATTTTGGATTAGAAGTTATTTGTATGCCTAATGCACTAAAAGGCAGTGAATTTATAGCACAATATCCAGAGTTGAGAGCTAAGGATTTAATGGAAGCATTTTTGGATAAAACAATTTCAGCTATTTTTTGTGCTATTGGAGGAGAAGATACAATACGTATACTTCCTTATGTTGATTTAGATATAATAAAAAACAATCCTAAAATATTTATGGGATATTCAGATAGTACTATAAATCATTTTATGATGTATAAAGCAGGACTTATATCATTTTATGGACCTTCTATAATGTGTGAGTTTGGTGAATATGTAAAAATGTTTGATTACACCAAAAATGCAGTTAATGATATATTGTTTGGAGAATGGAATAAATATTCTCTTCTCCCAAGCCCAGAATGGACAGATGAATGCATTTTATGGGAAAAGAACAATATAAATACATCATATAGAATGAAAAAAGATACACATGGATATGAAGTTATAAATGGTTTTGGAATTATAAAGGGGCATCTTTTAGGTGGGTGTCTTGATGTGTTTATGATAGTCAATTGTACAAAAATTTGGCCAACTTTAGAGGAGTGGAAAAACTCAATATTATTTATTGAAACAAGTGAAGATAAACCATCACCAGAGTTTGTCAAATGGACTTTTAGAAATCTTGCTGCTCAAGGAATACTGAAAGTAATAAATGGTATCATCATAGGGAAACCACAAGGTGAAATATTTTATGAAGAATATAAAACAGTAATTAAAGATGTTGTGGTTGATGAAGAGAAGTTGGTAAATCTTCCAATTTTTTATAATGTAAATTTTGGACATGCTAAACCAATAGGAATAATTCCATATGGAATTATAGCAGAGTTAAATTGTGAAGAAAAAACAATAACATTTTTGGAAAATCCAACAATAGAATAGAAATATTTTACTTTAATTTAATAAAATTTTTTCATTGTAGTTATGTAAAAATAAAGATATTGAAAATATAAAAATAGCAGGAAGGTTGAACAACTGACCTGCTATTTTTATATATTTATATATTAAAATATCTTGGGGAAAGATTTTATATGTTTAATATATCAAGTAATTGTGGCAAAAGTGTTACAAAGAAAAAAATAAAATTTCAAAAATCATCTTGATTTTAGATATTAATAAGGTATATTTATATTGTTATAGAGTGGAAATATCAGGAGGAGATTATTTAATTAAATGAGGAAGAAGTTGCTCACTTTGAATATTGTTAAGTAACTTCAAGTAGCTAGAAATTACTTGATAAATATTTTAGAAAATAGATTTTGAAATTATTATTTTAAATAGGATTAAGAAAGATTTATATATAGACAGCCTTTAAATTTTTAAATAATTTAGGCTGTTTTTATTTTTTTATTTTTTGAAAAAATATTTTTAAAACATGAGTGAAATGAAAATGTATTATTTTCGTAAATAATCTTTAAAATTAGAAAAATTTGTAGTATAATACGATTATAATGAAATGGAGGAGTTGAAAAACATGAAAAAAAAGTTATCAATAATATTTTTTTTATTAACAATGCTCTTATTGTCAGTAAATATTTATGCTGAAATGAATGTAACAGTTGCTCAAAATGCAGATGCAAAAACACTAGACCCAACAGCGTCTAATGATGTACCTTCTCATAGAGTAACACTTCAAATTTATGATACTCTAGTAGAAAGAGATCATGGAAAACTTGTTCCAGGATTGGCAGAGAGTTGGACACAGGTTGATCCCTTAACATTAGATGTAAAAATTAGAAAAAATATAAAATTTCATAATGGGGATCCATTGACTGTTGGAGATGTTGTATTTAGTCTTCAAAAAGCTAAAGACGCTCCAAGTATGATGAGTTTCTATTCTGATATAGATAAAATAGAGGCTATTGATGATGAAACAGTAAGAATAACAACTAAAAAACCTTTTGGACCACTTGTTAATTATCTTACTCATAAGGGAGCAGGAATAATGAGTGAAAAAGTAGTAAAAGCTGCTGGAGATAATTATGGACAGCACCCAGTTGGAACAGGTCCATTTATGTTTGATTCTTGGGTATCAGCTGACAGAATAGTTTTAAAAGCAAATCCTGATTATTATAAAGGAAAACCAGCAATAGATACATTAATATTTAGGGTTATTCCAGAGGGAGTAAACAGAACAATAGCTTTAGAAACAAAAGAAGCAGATATTGCTTATGATATTGATCCTATTGACCATGATATGGTAAAAAATCATTCTAATCTTGCTCTTCTTCAAAAGCCGGCTTTAACAATGAATTATCTTGGATTTAATACTGAGAAAGCTCCTTTTGACAAAAAAGAAGTAAGACAGGCAATAGCATATGCAATAGATATGAACAGTATGATTGGAGCAGTATATTTAGGAGCAGCCTCTAAAGCAAATTCACCTGTATCTCCAGATGTATTTGGATATAATAAAGATACTAAAGGTTATGAATACAATGTAGCCAAAGCTAAAGAACTTTTGGCACAAGCAGGATATCCTAATGGATTTAAAGCAAAAATTTGGACTAATGATAATGGAATAAGAAAAGATACTGCTGTTATTTTGCAAGATCAATTAAAACAAATAGGAATAGACGCTTCAATAGAGATTTTGGAATGGGGTTCTTATTTAGATAGATTAATAAGAAAAGAACATGACATGTTTTTATTAGGATGGACACCAAGTCCAGATGCTGATTCAGCTTTATATGCAGTTTTCCATTCTAAAAATCATGGAAGTGCTGGAAATAGAACTTATTATACAAATGCAAGAGTAGATGAGCTTCTTGATAAAGGAAGAGAAACTACTGTAGAAGCAGATAGATTAGAAAGTTATAAAGAGGCACAGAATATAATAATGGAAGAAGTTCCATTAATTCCACTAGTTTATCCAGATAATAATGTAGGAATGCAAAAAAATATAAAAGGATTTGAACTTGATCCTGAAAATCAACATAATCTTTATCCAGTAAGTAAATAAGAAAAATAAAAATAGCAGAACAAACGGGGAAGTTTGCTCTGCTATTTTCATCTATATATAAAACATCTTGGGGAAAGATTTTATATGTTTAATATATCAAGTAATTGTGACAAAATTGTTACAAAGAAAAAAAATAAATTTCAAAAACAAAAATATTCAATCCTAAATTTTCATAAAAAGAATAACAGTTGTATAAAAAAGTAATTTACGATATAATTTACATGTTAATAATTTTTTATTTTAGAAGGGAAATAATAGATGAAAGTTTCAATTTTAGGAAGTGGAAGTAGTGGAAACTCTATTTTTATAGAGAATGATGGTATCAAGCTTTTAGTTGATGCAGGATTTAGCTGTAAAAAAATAGAGGAAAAATTAAAATGTATAGATAGGGATATAAATGAAATAGATGCATTACTGATAACACATGAACACACAGATCACATACAGGGAGCTGGGATAATATCAAGAAAATATGATATTCCAATGTACATAACCCCTGAAAGTTATGCTGCTGGTGAGAATAAACTTGGAAAGATTGCTGATAAAAATCTAAAACTTATAACAAAGGATTTTTTCTTGAAAGATGGAATAAAAGTACGTCCTTTTGATGTAATGCATGATGCTGAAAGAACTATAGGATACAGATTAGAAACTGAATGCGGAAAAAGAATGGCTATATCAACAGACATAGGATATGTAAGTAATACTGTAAGAGAGTATTTTAAAGAAGTGGATATTATGGTTATTGAATGCAACTATGATTATAATATGCTTATGAAATGCAGTTATCCATGGGATTTAAAAGCAAGAGTAAAAAGCAGAAACGGGCATCTTTCTAATAATGATGCAGCCAGATTTATAAAGGATATGTATACTGAAAGATTAAGAAAGGTGTATCTTGCCCATATCAGCAAAGACAGTAATAATTATGATATTGTAAGAAATACTGTAAAAGAAGAACTTTTAACTAACAATATAAAACTTGATTTTGAAATAGCTATGCAGGATAAGGTAACAGATGTCTTTGAACTGTAAGGAGGTGTAGATATGATGAAAAATGAAGAAGTAGGAGAACTTTGGGAAACTATAAAATTTGAAGTTGGGGGTCTTGGAAGTAATTATGGAGAAGGAGCTGCTAGAAAACTTCTTATAGGAAGTGGAAATAAAGAAGCTTCTGTACTTTTTATAGGAGATGATCCAGAGCTTTATCAAAATGAAGATTTAAAAGTTGCTTCTGGTTCTAGTGGAGAATTCCTCATAAAACTATGTGATATAGAAGGAATATTGCCAGATGAATATTATATAACTACACTTGCTAAAAAAGACTGCAAGTTCAGAGATTATATGGAAGATGATCAGAATGAACTTCTGGAAATGTTGGATATGCAGATAGCTCTTATAAATCCTGAAATAGTTGTAGCTTTAGGGTCTGAAGCAGCAAGAGCGCTTCTTAAAAGAGAAGTAAAAATAGGAGAGGAAAGAGGTAAATTTATTCAATGGGTTGGAGGAATAAAACTTCTCTTGACTTATGATGTAAATTTTGTAAAAAAATCTAGAAATGATAGTGGTAAAAAATCTAAAGTAGCTATAGAATTCTGGAGCGACCTTAAACTTTTGAAAGAGGAGATGTCAAAAGGGTATGGAGAAGAGGATTATTAGAAATCAAATAAGAGAGAAAAGAGAATTGCTTTCTTCTTTTGAAGTGAAAGAAACTAGTGAAAAAATAATGAAAAATTTGCTGGAAAGTAGATATTTTCAAGAGGCACAAATAATAATGAGTTATATGAGCTTTAAAAATGAGATAGATACTCATAAAATAAATGAAGCTATATTAAAAGCAGGAAAAAAACTTCTGCTTCCAAGAACAATAGGAAAAAATGAAATGGAAGCTGTAGAATATGGAAAAGGGTTTCAAAAAGGAGCTATGGGGATAGAAGAACCTATTGGAGATAGATACAATGGAAGAATAGATTTGATAGTGGTTCCAGGAATAGTTTTTGATGAAGCTGGTAATAGAATAGGATTTGGAAGAGGTTATTATGATAGATTTTTAGAAAATTATCTAGATTCTGTGAAAGTATCCATTGCTTATGATTTTCAATTGGTAGAAAAAATAGAAGCTGAGAAGCACGATAAAAAAGTGGATATCATTTTTTTAAAAAATAATATGATTGAAGTTAAGAAATATTGAAAAATCTGAGCTAATGTGATAAAATTTTATATTATTAAGAAAAAATTAGGAGGTTTCTTGTGTCAGGACATAGTAAATGGAATAATATCCAGCATAGAAAAGGTGCTCAAGATAGAAAGAGAGCAAAATTATTTACTAAATTTGGAAGAGAATTAACAATAGCAGCTAAAGAAGGTGGAGGAGATCCAAACTTCAACCCTAGACTTAGACTGGCAATAGAGAAAGCAAAAGCTGGAAATATGCCTAAAGATATATTAGAAAGAGCTATTAAAAAAGGAACTGGAGAACTTGAAGGAGTAGAGTTTTCTGAAATTAGATATGAAGGTTATGGACCAGCAGGAACTGCTTTTATAGTTGATGTAGTTACAGATAATAAAAATAGATCAGCTTCAGAAGTAAGAATGACTTTCACTAGAAAAGGTGGAAATTTAGGAACTGATGGTGCTGTTGCATGGATGTTTAAAAAACAGGGAGTAATTACTGTAAAATCTGAAGGAATAGATTCTGATGAGTTTATGATGGCAGCTTTGGAAGCTGGAGCAGAAGATGTATCTGAAGAAGATGGAGTATTTGAAGTTATTACTAATTATACTGAATTTCAAACTGTTCTTGAAAATTTAAAAGAAGCAGGATATTCTTATGAAGAAGCTGAGATTTCAATGAATCCAGAAAATAAAGTTGAGATTACTGATCTTGAAACTGCTAAAAAAGTAATGGTTCTTTATGACGCATTAGATGATCTTGATGATGTTCAAGAGGTTTATGCTAACTTTGATATTGCAGAGGAATTACTAGATCAATTAGATTAGAGAAAAGTATAGTGAGGGGGCTCAAACTTATTTTGGTTTTGAGCTGCCTCATAATTTTTATATAAAGGGAGGGAAAATTTAGATGAGAAAAGAAGAATACAGAGATATATATCAGCCTATTGAAGATGCTGAAATAAAGTATTTTGATGAAAAAAATACAAATAAGCTGAAAAGACTGGGGATAAAATCTTTGTATGATTTATTCTATTATTTCCCAAGAGCATATGATGATAGGACTAATATCATGAAGATAGGAGATCTTCGTGGAGATGAGTATGTAGTTCTCAAGGCAACACTTTTGACTGTGAGTGCCCCTCCCACTAGGTCGGGGCTAAAAATGGTTAAAGCTACAGCTACTGACAATACAGGAATAATAGAATTAGTATGGTTTCAAATGCCTTATCTTAGAAAAACTTTAAAGATAGGAGAGGAATATATATTCATTGGTCAAATAAAGAGAGGTTATGTATATCAGCTGGTAAATCCAGAATTTAAATTGGGAAGCAATCAACAGAAACTTGAAGCTGGAGAAATACTTCCTATATATAGTACAAGCAAGGAAATGCCACAGAATACTTTAAGAAAATTAATGAAAGAAGCTGTAAAGAGTAAATTATATATTTTTCAAGAAAATATTCCAGAGGAAATATTGAAAAAATATAAAGTGATGAATAGAGAACAGGCTATGAAGGAGATTCATTTTCCTACTAACAGTAAAAATCTTGAAGAAGCAAAAAGAAGATTTGCTATAGAAGAATTATTAGTTTTGGAAATGGGAATACTTCAAAAAAGATTTGAAATGGATAGTCAGAACACAAGTAAGTATGAGCTAGAAGATAAAAAAACATTGGTAAAGCAATATCTTGAAAATTTAACTTTTTCACTGACAAAAGCTCAAAAAAAAGTTATAACAGAAATATACAGAGATCTTTCAAATGGAAGAATAATAAACAGACTTATACAGGGAGATGTAGGAAGTGGGAAAACAATAGTATCTATGGTTCTTTTACTCTATATGGTAGAAAATTCATATCAGGGAGTATTGATGGCACCAACAGAAATACTAGCGGTACAGCATTATCTTTCAGTAAAAGATAAATTTGAAAAACTTGGGGTGAGAGTGGAGCTTCTTACAGGAAGTTTTAAAGGAAAGGCTAAACAAAAGCTTCTGGATTCAATAAAAGAGGGAGAAGTGGATATTGTAATAGGAACTCATGCTCTTATAGAAGAAAATGTAGAATTTGAAAGACTTGGTTTAATAATTATAGATGAACAGCATAGATTCGGTGTGGTACAGAGAAAATTATTGAGAGATAAGGGAGTTCTTGCTAATCTGGTGGTAATGAGTGCAACACCAATTCCAAGATCGCTGGCATTGAGTATTTATGGAGATTTAGATGTGTCAGTAATAGATGAACTTCCTCCAGGGAGAAAACCTATCAAAACTAAATGGATAGCTACAATAGATGAAACGAAAACTATGTATGAGTTTATTGGAAAAAAATTATCTCAAGGAAGACAGGCATATTTTGTAGCTCCTCTCATAGAGGAAAGTGAAAAGTTGGCTGCTAAATCTACAGAAGAACTTCTTGAAGAAGTGAGCAAATACCTTCCTGAATATAGAATAGGTGTGCTTCATGGAAGAATGAAAAATGCTGATAAAGATGAGATAATGAACAGTTTTAAAAATAAGGAATTGGATATAATGGTATCAACTACTGTCATTGAAGTTGGAGTAGATGTACCAAATGCCACAGTTATGGTAATAAATAATGCTGAAAGGTTTGGACTTTCTGCCCTTCATCAGTTGAGAGGAAGAGTAGGTAGAGGAGAATATCAATCTTACTGTTTTCTTGTATCAAGAACAGAGAATGCAGTTTCTAAATCAAGACTTCAAGTAATGGAAGAAACACAGGATGGGTTTAAAATAGCAGAAGAAGATTTAAAACTTAGAAAATCAGGAGAGATATTTGGAACAAAACAAAGTGGATTTAGTGACCTTAAATTTACAGATATAGTTCATGATGTGAAAACTATTAAGCTTGTAAAGGATATATGCACAGATTATCTTAAAGAAAATAAGGGAATAATAAAAAACAGATATCTAAAATATGATATTGAAGAAAAGTTTAAAGAAAGTTAGAAAAAAAAATTAAAATATGATAGAATATAGAGTAAATTATAGAAAATTCGGAGGGTAAAATGAGATTTAGTAAGAGTTATATAAAAACACTTAAAGAAACTCCAAAAGAAGCAGAAACAGCAAGTCATAAACTTCTATTGAGAGCAGGTATGATAAAAAAACTTACAAGTGGAGTTTATACATACTTACCATTGGGATATAAGGCTTTAAGAAAAGTAGAAAACATAGTAAGAGAAGAAATGAATAGAGCAGGGTCACAGGAAATATTGATGCCAGTACTTCAACCAGCTGAATTATGGAAAGAGAGCGGAAGATGGGATGTAATGGGACCTTTAATGATGAAGCTTCAAGATAGAAACAAAAGAGATTTCGTATTAGGACCAACTCATGAAGAAGTTATTACAGATTTAATAAGAAATGACATCTCGTCATATAAATCTCTACCATTAAGTCTTTATCAAATTCAAACTAAGTTTAGAGATGAAATAAGACCAAGATTTGGACTTATGAGAGGAAGAGAATTTGTTATGAAAGATGGATATTCTTTTCATGCAACAGTTGAATCATTAGATGAAGAATTTTTAAATATGAGAGATACTTATTCAAGAATATTCTCAAGATGTGGACTTAAATTCAGACCAGTAGAAGCAGATTCTGGAGCAATAGGAGGAAGCGGTTCTCAGGAGTTTCATGTGCTGGCAGATTCTGGAGAAGATGAAATCATATATTGTGATTCTTGTTCATATGCAGCAAATGTAGAAACTGCTGTAAGCAAAGTGGAAGCAGCACCAAAAGAAGAAATAAAAAATGCAGAATTAATAGATACTCCAAATGTTGCTAAGATAGATGACATAGTTCAATTTCTTAATATTCCTTACAGCAAAACAGTAAAAGCCATGATGTACAGAGATATGGGAAATGACCAGGTGTATATGGTTTTAATAAGAGGAGATTATGAAGTAAATGAAACAAAACTTAAAAATATAGTCAATGCTGTAGATGTAGCTCTTCTTACAGATGAAGAACTTGAAAAACATGGACTTGTAAAAGGATTTATTGGACCATATGGAATAGAATTAGGAAGTATAAAAATAGTTGCAGATACTACTGTAACTGAAATTAATAATCATACAGCTGGTGGAAATAAGGTTGATACTCATTACATAAATGTAAATTATGGAAGAGACTATAAGGCTGATATAGTTGCAGATGTGAAAACTGTAAAAGCAGGAGAAACATGTGAAAGATGTGGAGGAAAACTTCATAGTGCAAGAGGAATAGAAGTAGGACATATTTTTAAACTTGGAGATAAATATTCAAAAGCTATGAATGCAACTTTCCTTGATGATAAAGGTGAAAGCAAAGTTATGATTATGGGGTGTTATGGAATAGGAGTATCAAGAACTCTTGCATCTGCTATTGAACAAAATAATGATGAATTTGGAATTATCTGGCCTACAGCTCTGGCACCTTACATTGTAGATGTTATTCCTGCTAATATAAAAAATGAAGAGCAAGTAAAAGTAGCTGAAGAAATATACGAAGCTCTTTTAAATGATGGAATAGAAGCTATGATAGATGACAGAGATGAAAGACCTGGATTTAAATTTAAAGATGCAGATCTTATTGGATTCCCATTTAAAGTTGTTTCTGGTAAAAAAGCTGGAGAGGGAATTGTAGAACTTAAGATTAGAAGAACTGGAGAAACTATTGAGCTATCTAAAGATGATGTAGTTTCTACAGTAAGAGAATTAATGAAAAAATATTAATTGAAGTAAAGTTGAAGAGGCAGATGGATTTTTCGACCTGCCTCTTTTCTAATTATTTTAATGGGGGACACTATGAGTGAAAAAAGAGAAAGTTTTACAGGTAAAATAGGATTCATGCTTTCATGTGTTGGAGCAGCTATTGGACTTGGAAATATATGGTTATTTTCCTGGAAATTAGGGAAATATGGTGGAGCAGCTTTTCTTATACCATATTTCATATTTATTGCATTGTTTGCAGTAGTTGGTCTTGTAGGAGAAATATCATTTGGAAGAATGATGAAAAAAGGTATATTTGGCTTACCTGAAATAATACAAAATACGAAATTACCATTAAAAAAATATCTTCCAGTAATTCCTATAATATCAGTAACAGGAGTGTTTATATTTTATGTTATAGTTTTTGGTTGGGTAATAAAATACTTTTTTTCATATCTTACAGGAGCTATAAATCATGTTGAATATGGAGAATATTTTGGACAGCTTGCAGGACAGACAGCTTCTATCCCGTGGCACGTAGTAGGAATAGTTTTTAGTGTAACAGTTATATCTCTTGGAGTTGTAAAAGGTATAGAAAAGATAAATAAAATAATAATGCCTCTAATGTTTGTAATATTTTTGGGGCTTATGATAAGATCACTTACTCTACCAAATGCCATATCAGGAGTTAATTTTCTTCTTCAACCTAACTGGAATATGCTTAAAGAACCAATAACATGGATAATGGCACTAGGACAGGCATTTTTTACAGTTGGACTGAGTGGTTCAGCACTTTTAGTATATGGAAGTTATCTTGGTGATGATGTAAATATATTTGAAAGTGTGATTCAGACATGCTTTCTAGACACAATAGCAGCTCTTATGGCTGGTTTTATAATAATACCAGCAGCATTTGCTTTTGGATTAGATGCAGGAGCAGGACCTTCTCTTTTATTTATAACAATACCTGCAATATTTTCACATATTCCAGGGGGAACATTTCTTGGAGGAATATTTTTTCTAAGTGTTATATTTGCTGCTCTTTCATCTGCTATCAATCAGCTTGAAGTACCAGTGGAATCATTTATGGATAAATTTGGATTTTCGAGAAAAAAATCAGCTGTAATAGTAGGGGGAATAGCTCTTATTATAGGGTTGGTTTTAGATTTAAATATGAATTATTTTGGAAAATTTGCTGATTTTGTTTCAGTTATTCTTATTCCACTAGGAGCAGTTATATCTTTGGGAGTTTATTTTTATTGTGTAGATAAAAATAAAGTAATAACTGAAATTAATAAGGGGAGTAATTTTAAAACAGGTAGTATAATATTATGGTTTGGAAGATATATATTTATTCCAGGAACAATAGTAATAATAATTTTGGGTCTTATTTATGGTGGAATAGGATAGAAAGCAAGTTAGATTATACATATTTTTGTAACAAAGTACTGATTAAAAGAGGAGTAAATAAAGTAAGTGAAATTGAGGGAATAACTCTTGATCCATGGATAAAAAAATAATTATTTTCAACAGCTTTGAGTTTAACAAGGCTGTTTTTTTTATTATTATTTTAAAATAATTGTAAATAAAAAATGAAAATAGAAAAATGACTCGAATAATTCTATAAGGTTATAGTTTTGAGAGTTATATTATTTAGAATATTATTAGAATAAAATCTATAAAAAATTGAAAGCATTTAGAGGTATTTTTATAAAATTTTAATAAAAAATAATGGAAAATTGCTATAAAATGTTCTAATTAGAGCAAAAAAACTCAGATAAAAAACAAAAATTATAGTTGACATTAAAGGTCTACAATGATATTATGTATATATAGTAAAAAAACATTAAATTTAATTTTGTATCCATTATAAAAAAGTTTTAAGAGTCATTTAGAATATTAAGACAGAAGGAGGCAGTATATGTTTTTTAAAACAACAGAAGATCATGAAAATTTACGTATGAAAATAAGAGAATTTGCAGAAACAGAGGTAAAACCCATAGCTTTTATGCTTGATAAGGAAAATGAATTTCCAACTGAAGCTGTAAAAAAATTAGGAGAAATGGGAATATTGGGAACGCCATTTCCAAAAGAATATGGTGGAGCCGGTTTAGATATGCTTAGTTATGCAATTGCTGTTGAAGAATTGTCAAGAGTAGATGGAGGAACAGGAGTAATTTTATCAGCTCATGTTTCTTTAGGTTCGTATCCTATTTTTGCTTATGGAACTGAAGAACAAAAACAAAAATATTTAGTACCATTAGCAAAGGGAGAAAAGTTAGGAGCTTTTGGACTTACAGAACCAAATGCAGGAAGTGATGCTGGAGGAACTGAAACAACAGCAGTACTAGAAGGAGATTACTATATTCTAAATGGTGGAAAAATATTTATAACAAATGCTGATAAGGCTGAAACATATATAGTTTTTGCAGTTACAACTCCTGATATAGGAACAAGAGGAATAAGTGCTTTCATAGTTGAAAAAGGTTGGGAAGGATTCACGTTTGGAGATCACTATGATAAAATGGGTATTCGTTCATCTTCTACTGCCGAATTGATATTTAATAATGTAAAAGTACCAAAGGAAAATCTTTTAGGGAAAGAAGGAGAAGGATTTAAAATTGCTATGTCTACACTGGATGGTGGAAGAATAGGAATAGCTTCTCAGGCCCTTGGAATTGCTCAAGGTGCTTTTGAAAATGCTCTTGAATATGCAAAAGAAAGAGAACAATTTGGAAAACCTATTGCTTTCCAACAGGTAATTTCATTTAAATTAGCTGATATGGCAACAAAATTAAGAGCAGCAAGATTTTTAGTATATAGTGCTGCTGAATTAAAGGAAAATCATGAAAATTATGCTATGGAATCTGCTATGGCAAAACAATATGCTTCTGATGTATGTTTGGAAATTGTAAATGAAGCACTGCAAATTTTTGGAGGAACTGGATATCTTAAAGGTATGGAAGTAGAGCGTGCTTATCGTGATGCAAAAATTTGTACTATATATGAAGGAACAAATGAAATTCAAAGAGTAGTTATTGCTTCACACTTAATTGGTAAAATGCCTAAAAGCGATGGAGGTTCTAAAAAGCCATCTTCAAAAGGGCATGCAACAGGTATTCGTAAAAATATAATATTAAAAGAAGGAAGTGCAAAAGAAAGAGTAGAAGCTCTAGTAGAAGCTTTAAAAGCTGATGGATATGATTTTACAGTGGGAATAGATATAGATACTCCTATATCAAAGGCTGATCGTGTAGTAAGTGCTGGAAAAGGAATAGGACCAAAAGAAAATATGGAACTTATCAAAAAGCTAGCTATACAAGCAGGAGCTGCTATTGGATCATCTAGACCAGTGGCTGAAACTTTAAGATATCTTCCATTAAATCGTTATGTTGGAATGTCAGGACAAAAATTTAATGGAAACTTATATATAGCTTGTGGAATTTCAGGAGCAGGTCAGCACTTAAAAGGAATAAAAGATGCTACAACAATAGTTGCTATCAATAATAATCCAAATGCACAAATATTTAAAAATGCTGACTATGGAATAATTGGAACAGTTGAAGAAATACTTCCTTTACTTACTGCTGCATTAGATAATGGAGAACCTAAAAAAGAAGCTCCACCAATGAAAAAAATGAAGAGAATTATACCTAAAAAAGAAATACCTACTTGGAAGCGTCACGTATGTAATGGTTGTGGATATGAATATGATCCAGCTATAGGAGATGAAGAAAATGATATAAAATCAGGAACACTTTTTGAAGCTCTTCCTGAAGAATGGATCTGTCCAATATGTGGAGAAAGTAAGGATATGTTTATTGAGGTTTAAGATATTAGTAAAAAATTTAAGCTGTTTTAAGCATAAAGGAGGAGTAATTCATGCATAATGTTAGAAAAGTAACTGAAGATTTATATTGGGTAGGAGGAGATGATCATCGCCTTCATCTATTTGAAAATATACACCCCATTCCTAGAGGAGTATCATACAATTCATATCTTTTATTAGATAAAAAAACTGTTCTATTTGATACAGTAGATTGGTCAATAGGACGTCAATTTATAGAAAATATACAAGCAGTTTTAAATGGAAGACCTTTAGACTATATGGTTATCAATCATATGGAACCTGACCATGCTGCTATGATAGAAGAAGTAATGCTTCGTTATCCTAAAGTTAAAGTTATCAGTAATGAAAAAGCATTTTATCTTATGAATCAATTTGGATTCCATATAGATAATTCAAAAACACAAGAAGTAAAAGAGGGAGATAAGATCTCTTTTGGAAAGCATGAAATTTTATTCGTTGCAGCTCCAATGGTACACTGGCCAGAAGCTATGGTAAGTTTTGATCTTTCTAACGGAGTTTTATTCAGTGCAGATGCTTTTGGATCTTTTGGAGCTTTAGATGGAAAACTATTTAATGATGAAGTAAAATTTGATAGAGAATGGCTTGATGATGCAAGACGTTACTATACAAATATAGTTGGAAAATATGGACCTCATGTACAGTCACTTTTAAAGAAAGCTGGTGGAATAGATATAAAAATTATATGTCCTTTACATGGTCCGGTTTGGCGTAGTGATTTAGGATATTTCTTAGAGAAATATGATAAATGGAGCAGATATGAGCCTGAAGAAAAAGGTGTAATGATTGTATATGCTTCAATGTATGGAAATACAGAAAATGCTGTGTCTGTACTTGCTTCTAAACTTGTAGAAAAAGGAATGACTAATGTGGTAATGTATGATGTTTCTAAAACTCATGTTTCTCAACTTATATCTGAAACATTTAAATACAGCCATGTAGTATTGGCATCTGTAACATATAATTTAGGAATTTATCCATTGATGCATAATTATTTGATGGATATGAAAGCTTTAAATCTGCAAAAGAGAACATTTGGTATTCTGGAAAATGGTTCTTGGGCTTGTGAATCTGGAAAGTTAATGCAGGAATTCTTAGAAGATATGAGAGAAATGACAGTATTGAATGAGAGAGTTTCGTTAACTTCTGCTATGAATGAAAATACAATTGAAGAGATGGATATTTTTGTTGATAGTATACTTGAATCAATGAAAGAAAAAAATTAATTTAATAATAAAAAAGCTCGCTGATTTAATCAGTGGGCTTTTTTATTAGTTAAAAATAACTATAAAAAAATTAAAAGTTCCCTTTAACAAGAGAATGTATGAATATATACCCTAAAAAAACAGTAAAATTTAGAGTTTCTAAAACTATGAACAATTAATTGAGTGTCTGAGATGTATTAAGCACCTCTCTTTTTATGTTGAAATTTAAATAGTAGAGCAAGTATTAATGAGATAAAATTTAGTTAAGATTTAATTGAATATAGACAGAATAATTTTTAAGGAGAGCAAAATATAGAGAAACTACAGAAATATGAAAGAGGTGTTATTTTTTCTGGGGGGTGAACCTAGGGTTACTGTAAAAGATATGGGAGATGATTAGACCTCATCATAGGAAGCTGTGGGGGAGCAATGGCTACCACTATTATAAGTTCCTTTATTTTATTGATGACATTATATTTAAATTAAATATTTTAATTTGAAGAAGCTTGTTAATTAAGATGGAAAAATATTTAAAAATGGAAATTAAACAACAGATATTTCTATAAAAATTTTTAAAATATGTTCTTTCTTTATAAATGCTTCTTTTTTATTTTGTAAAGTCTGAAGGTGCAGGTAGTTGAAGAAATGTTGGATAAAAGAATATTAATAACTGTTTATTTATAGTTGCGAAAAAATTATCTGTAAATATATATAAGAGAATGTTTATTTATTTAAAATTATGAAGTATAATAAAAACAAGAAAATTAAAACTTGGTTATTTTGGTAAAGAGATAAAACTATTATAAAACATAGGGGGATAAACATGGCAAGAAAAGAAGCAGCAGAAATTATTATGAGAAATGTATATTCTTATAACGAACCTCAACTGAGAGATCAGTTAGAAAGTTATATATTGGGGGAAACAAATACAGCTCCATCAGGTAATGATTTGAGAAAGAAAATTTCTATATATCAGGCATATGGTTTTGACCAGTTAGGGTGTTTTGATGAAAATAAAAATTTTATAGATAATGAAGATGGGGAAGTATTAAAAAGATATGTAGAGTTGTTGTATAAAGAATGTCCAGATAAAATGAGCACTCAGTTTCAAGTTTTTGTTGGAAAGTATAGTCTTTATAAAAAATTGGGATTTAGCAAAGCATTTATAAAGGAGGATTTTCAAAAAATGCTTTTGTATGCTACAAGATATTGGTGGCAGACAGAAAAAGAACTGGTAAATAAATTTATTGAAAATTATAAGGACATTGCTGATGAATATATAAATGAATATGATAAAGTAAACGGAAATGCAGCTTTTGCAGCAGGAGTGTTGCTTATAGCAAAATTAAAAAAGGAAAATGAAAGCAGTCCAATAGAAAAAATAGGTAATATTTTCTTTGGAAAAAAAGAAAATATAGTAGAAAAGCTGGAAAGATTTTTTTATAGCATTTTAAAGAAGAGATTAAAAGATAAAACTGTAAAAGGTATTTTGGAAAATGATATAAAAGATGTTCAAATAGAAAAGTACTATAATAAATTAGATCAGATAAAATTTGTTTTTACTTCTGAAATGCATGAAGTTATTTTAATTAATAAAATAATAAGAGAGGTAAAAATGGCTTCAAATATTATTTTTCAAGGGGTAAGAATAGCTGCAATGGCAGAACCTGTGTCTTTTCTTTATATACCTAATAATGAGGAACAGACAATGAAAAATATAGAAGGATTAAAACTTTCTGATAAATATAAATTAGATTTTTGCTTAGAACGTATTTCAAATGATTATAGATCTAATGAAAGATATTTTTATAAAGTAATAGAAGAAAGTATGAAGTCATCACCAGAGTATGTTAAGTCTATAATGAAAAGAGAAATAGATGAAGAAGATGTTATGGGAGGAATACTTCTCAGCCTTCTTATAAAAAATAACTACATTGATGGAGCAGAGAAAAAAGAGTATTTAGGTAAAATTGAGGATATACTTATAAAATCATGCAGTGAAATGTATACAAACAAAGAAGTGTATGAATATGAATTTCCTGATGTTGGAATGGAAGATTTTGAATTCTTGAGAAATGAAAAAGCTGTGTTAAATGGAATAAAAATATCTGAAAATGGAAATGCATATAAACATAGAGTAAAAGCTAATAAAATAAATGTTTCAGCTCTTTCTTTAATAGAATATTCTACAGTGGCAAGGAATGCTGTGGGAGTAGTATTTAAAATGAAAGGATATATAAGATATCTTTTCCATTTTATAATAAATTACAAGTGTGTATGTCCTGTAGAAAATGAAAATATTTATGCAAGACTTTATGAAAAATTGGGAATTTCATTTGAAGACATATGTCAAGGATATCTTGACTATAGATTTAGGGAAGAAGAAGCAGAAAAAAAAGAATTTTTGGAATTTGCTCATAAATATGAAGCTGAGATATATGAACTATTGAAAAATAATTCTTTTGAAATAGATTATTTAAAAAGCTTTATCAATATTCTTTACAAGGAAAATAATGGATTTGATTATGTGGAACTTACTAATGTATTTGAAAAGAAAATAAAAAGTATAACAAGCATGGTGGAAGATATGCTTAAATCTAAAGAAAATGAAGTACGTTCTAAAGTAGAGGAATTAGCTGGAGCTAAAAGCAAAATAACTGCTGATACTGCTATGCGTCTTATAAGAATATGGGATAATGATAAAATAGAAAAGGATTTGAAAGCAATGCAGAATATTAATGAAATAACAGAGTATATAGAAAATCTATACACTAAAACTAATGATAAAAATACTCCTTATGCTAAAGAAATAGATTATGCAAATGTGAGAATAAAGGATTCAGAGGAAAAAATTTCAGAAAAAGTAATGAAATATTTTGTGTCTGAATATATAGTTTTGAAAGATCTGTATATAATTAAGGGATGCAAAAAAATACAGGAAATTGTAAATATTTATGATTTAAGGCTTTTAATGAAAAATATTTTTGATATGTGGATTGCTGAAGGCTCAACTACAAAATACAGAAATCTGCTTCTGCCTTTGGCTCTTACAGCTGGTGAAGCTCAAATACCTATGATTAAAAAACAAATAGACTTTTGGGCAGATAACAGCAAACCTGGACTTGCAACCTTTGCTATTCAATCTTTGTGTATGAATGGAAGCAAAATGGCACTTCTTACAGTGGATAGTATGTCAAGAAAACATAAAAATAAAAGAGTAAAAAGAGCTGCTCTTGAAGCTATGGATATAGCAGCAGAAGCTATGGGAATGTCTAGAGATGAATTAGATGATATAATAGTTCCTGATTTAGGATTTGGAAAAGACAGAACTAGAATATTTAGCTATGGAGAGAGGGAATTTAAAGCTGTATTAGATGATAAGATGGAAATAACACTTTTTGATAATACTGGAAAGCAAATAAAATCTCTTCCAAAGGCATCAGCTAAGAATAATGACAATGAAGATATGGCAGCAGAATGTAAAGAGGAACTAAAAAATATAAAGAAACAGATAAAAATTGTTGTAGAATCTCAAAAGTTAAGGATGGCTAAAGCAGTTATAATAGGAAGAAAATGGAGTATAGATAAATGGAAGGAGCTGTTTATAGAAAATCCTATAATGAACAGCTTTGCAACAAAACTTGTATGGGAAGAGGTAGATGATAAAGGAAATATTATAAAAACTTTCAGATATATGGAAGATGGAACTTTTAATACAGTAGATGAAGAAGAGTATGAATTAGAAAATGGAACATATATACTTCCATTACACCCTGCTGATATAGATGAGGAAGAGCTGGCAGCATGGACAGAACAATTAGAAGATTATGAAATAATACAGCCAGTAGACCAGTTGAATATTCCTGTATATACTTTAAAAGATGATGAGCTTGAGGAAAAAGATATAACAGAATTTAAAACAAAGAAAATTTATGCTTCAACTTTTAAAAGTGCAGCAAATAAACTTGGTTTTAATATGGAATTTGCTGAATATGGAGAATGCTGTGGCTGTACTTTTATAGATGAATCAAGTAATATAAAGATGTTTATATCTACTAATAATTTCTATCCAGGAGATTATAGTACAATTATCAGTATACTAAAAATAAGTTTTATTTCAAGAGAAAGCAATAGTGAAGTAGTTCTTAGAAAAGTACCTAAAAAACTTATTAGCCTTGCATATCTTGCAGGAAACATGATAACAGAAAAAGCTATTGAAAACAGGGAGGAATAGTTGTGGAAGTAAAAATTTTAAAACCTACTATGGAGATGAAATATGCTGAGGAATTGGAGGCATTGAGAAATACAGATACTGGGAAAAAACCGGAGAATTGGCTTATGTCCCCCAAAGCAGTGAGAACATTTATCCTTGGAAGCGACAAGGCTGTAGAATATAATGGGAAGAAAGTAAAAATAACTAAAAAATTCTATGGAGATGATTCTCTTGTAGAAAGAAGTATAATAACTCTTGCTGGAAATAGAGGACTCATGCTTGTAGGAGATCCCGGAACAGCAAAAACTATGTTGAGTGAACTTTTATCTGCTGCTATCTGTGGAACAAGTACAAATACTATTCAGGGAACGGCAGGGACTACTGAAGATATGATTAAATATTCGTGGAACTATGCAATGCTTTTAGCAAAAGGACCTGTAAGGGAGGCTCTTGTTCCAGCACCTTTATATATTGGAATGAAAGAAGGAATAATAACTCGTTTTGAGGAAATAACTAGATGTCCATTGGAAATGCAGGACAGCATGATAAGTGTAATGAGTGATAAAATGTTGAATATTCCAGAGTTTGCAGAAGAACCAGTACTGTATGCAAGACCGGGTTTTAATGTGATAGCTACTGCTAATACCAGAGATAAGGGTATCAATGAGATGAGCAGTGCTTTGAAAAGAAGATTTAATTTTGAAACAGTTCTGCCAGTGAGCAGTGTAACTATAGAGGCTAAAATAATAGAACAGGAATGTGAAAAAATGTTCAATGAGGCTAATATAGAAATGAAAATAGATCATAATGTTATTGAGGTACTTGCTTTGACTTTCAGAGAATTGAGAGAAGGTATAACTTATGAAAATATAAAAGTAGATATACCATCATCAGTTATGAGTACAGCAGAAGCAGTATCAGTGTATTTTCAAACTGCTATTGACTCATATTATTACAGTGATGGAAAAATAACTGCTGACAAACTTGTTCAAAATATAAAAGGAGCAGTAATCAAGGAAAATAGAGATGATTTATCAAAACTTAAAAATTATTTTGGAACTGTTGTGAAAAAAAGAGCAGAAAAAGAGGGGTCATTATGGATAGATTATTACGAGGCGAGAAACAACCTGAAATAAAGGAAGAAATAAAAAAAATAGATGAACTTTTCAAAAAAAGTTATGATTTATCTTCAAATTTCATATTGTTTCCTGTAAGACATCATAGTCCAGTCTGTTCTTTTCATTTGGAAAAAGTGATAGAAGAATATCAGCCAGAAGCTATATTGATAGAAGGACCAAAAAATGCAGGACATTTAATAGAATATGCAGTATCAGATAAAACAAAAACACCTTTCTGCATATATTTGAGCTATGATGATAAATTAGGAAAAATAACTGAAGAAAAAGGTAAATACAGAGCTTTTTATCCATTTCTTGACTACTCCCCTGAACTGACTGCACTGAGAAAAGGAGCAGAGAAAGGGATATATTGTGAATTTATTGATCTTAGCTATGGGGAAAAACTTTTAAATACACCTAACCCAGAGCAAAAAAATGTAGAGAATTATGAAGATGACAGAGTATTTTTACAGAGCAGTTATTATAAAATGCTTGTAGAGAAAATGGGCTGTAAAAATTTTAATGAACTATGGGAGATGCTTTTTGAAATAGAGGGATTTCATACAGAAACTGAAAGTTTTTTAAAAAGCTTATTTTACTATTGTTATTACAGCAGAGAGAATACTCCTCAGGATGAATTAATTTATCAGGGGGATATAATCAGAGAGTATTATATGGCTGAAAATATTCGAGAAGCCATGAAAAAATATAAAAAAGTTTTAGTGGTAACTGGTGGAATACATACAATAGAGCTTGTAAATCTTATTACAGCAGAAAAACTTCCTTCATTTAAAATAGAAAATATAAAGGAGGAAGATTCACCAAGTTATCTTATGCCTTATTCTTTTGAAGAATCTGATAGAAATTCAGGATATGAATCAGGAATGGTATTTCCATTTTTTTATCAAAAGGTATGGGAGAATATAAAGAAAAATAGAAAAAGACCTTTTGAGGAATCAGTATTGCGTTTTATTATCAATACAGCAGGGGCAGTAAGAAAAAAACAGCCTCTTTCAATTTCTGATGAAATGCAGTCATACTATATGGCTAGAGGTTTAGGTGAACTTAGAGAAAAGAAAGAGTGTGGAGTGTTTGAACTGATAGATGGAGTTAAGGCATCTTTTGTAAAGGGAGAAATAAATTCATATCATCAGCCGGCATTAAAAAATCTCTACAGGCTTCTTACTGGAATGGAAATGGGAAGTATAGACCCAGATTGTGGAGTTCCCCCTTTGGTGAATGATTTTTTTGTGAAATGTAAAAAATTTAAAATACCCACAACAGTAAGTATGAAAAAAGAAACAAAATTAGATATATTTAATAATGAAAGCCATAGAGAGAAAAGCAGATTTTTTCATCAAATGAACTTTTTAAAAACAGATTTTTGTAATTATTTGAAAGGGCAGGATTCAAATACTGGAAAGGGAAGGATACTTCTTAGAGAAACTTGGGAATATCGTTTCTTTCTGGGAGTACAGGTGGCTCTTATTACAAATTCTGCATATGGGGGAACAGTAGAGGAAGCCTGTCTTTCTCTTATAATAAAAGGGATATCGGCTGAACACAGTAATGCCAGAGAACTTTCAGAAAAACTTTTGCAGGCAAATCGTATGGGATTAAACAGTGTATATAGTATTATTTTTGAAAAATTGATAGATATAATAGGTAATGATATGGATTTTTTAAGTGTATCTGACTGCTTTAAAAATCTTTGTGAAGTAAAAACATATAATGTAAGTTTTACTGGAATAGATATACCATTGCTGGATAAAGTGATAGAGTTAAATTTAAATCGTATGCTTACATTGATTTATACTGTTATAAGTTCTAAAAAAGAAGATGAAGATAATATTTGTGATGGAATAAAGCTTCTGTATACTTATTTTATAGATAGTCAGAATAGAGAAGATGAAGAAGCCTTTATTCAAAGTATGTTTTCTATATATGAGGACAACTCGGCCAATACTGCCCTTTCTGGAGCAGGAAGTGCAGTCCTTTTTAAAAAGGGCAGAATATCCTTAGAGGAGGCTATGGTTAAATTTAATTCTTATCTTAATGGATCTGATATTTCAAAAAAAATGTCAGCATCTTTTTTGAAGGGATTTTTTAAAATAGCTAAGGACATAGTTTTTGTAGATGACAGAATGCTTCACTCTTTAGATAAAATTTTGAAAGAAACTGATGGAGATTTATTTTTGGAAATACTTCCAGATTTAAGATATGCCTTTACATATTTTCTTCCCTTTGAAACTGATAAAATAGCTAAACAGGTATCTTCATTTTATAATATGTCAGGAGAAGAATTACTATATGGAGATGTTTTTGATCAAAAGCAGATGGAAAGAGCAGCAGATATAGATAGATATTGTTCTGAAAAACTGGATGAATGGCTTTTGATAAAGGGGGAAGAAAATGGAAGATAGAAAAACACTTAATAAGTGGAGGCTTGTTCTTGGGGAATTTGCTCAGGAAAATATGAGCCTGGACCCTCAATATGCAACTATGGATTCTGTTCTTGATTTTCTTTATTCAAGGGAGTATTCAGAAGAACAGGGAATACGTAAAGAAGGTGGAAGAGGAGCTTCAAGCCTTACTGTTCCAGAATGGATAGGAAAAGTAAGGGAGCTTTTTCCAGCAGAAACAGTGGAAATAATGCAAAAGCAGGCAATTTCTAAATATAATCTGACAGAGCTTCTTACTGATGATAAGATACTTAAACAGATGCAGCCTGATATGGAATTGTTAAAAAATATACTGGCATTTAAAAAAATGATGAGTCCTCAGGTACTTCAAACAGCTAGGAACATAATAGGAGAAGTGGTTAAAGAGATTGAGGAACAATTAAGAAAAGAGATAGTAGAAGCTTTTCATGGAAAGAAAAATCCATATAAAAGTGGTGTACTTCGTACAATGAGAAACTTTGATTTTAAAAAAACTGTAAGAAGAAATTTAAAAAATTATGATGCAGAGAGAAAAGTTCTTGTCCCTTCAAGATTGTATTTTTCTTCTCGAATAAAAAAGCAAAATGAATATCATATAATAATAGTAGTAGATCAAAGTGGAAGTATGGTATCTTCTGTAATCTATAGTGCTGTTATGGCTGGAATATTTTCTAAACTATCAATGATAGATACAAAACTGATAGTGTTTGATACAAGTGTGGTGGATCTAACTGATTATGTGAGCGACCCAGTAGAAACACTTTTAAGTGTGCAGCTGGGAGGAGGAACAGATATATCAAAAGCTCTTGATTATGCTGCTTCTAAGATAACTCAGCCTCAAAAAACAATAGTTGTGCTGGTAAGTGATCTTTATGATGGCTATGACTACAGACAAATGTACAGGAGGGTTTTTGATATCATAGAAACAGGTGCAAGAATGTTTGTACTTCCTGCTTTGGATTATAGTGCACAAGGAAGTTATGACAAAAATGCTGCTCAAAAAATGGCAAATTTAGGTGCAGATGTAGCAGCTATAACACCAAAGGAGTTGGCACAATGGATAGCAAAAATAGTGTTATAAATGAAATAAAGCCTTTTCTCCCTTTCATAAATGAAGAGTTTATAGTTAGTATTTCAAATAAGGGGATATATAAACGTTCTATAAAAGACCTAGAAAAAGCCAGAGAAAATATTCTATTGTCAGTAAAGGATACAGGAATTATAGAAGTAAAAATAGAAGATGTAGTTGTGGAATTAAATGTGAATATACAGAAAAGCAGATGTACATGTCCATCTTCAAGTATCTGCAAACATATTGTAATGGCACTTCTTTATTTGAAAGAATTTTATGACAGCAATCAAAATGGAGAAGAAAAAGAGATAGAAGAAGATAAAGAGGAAAAAATTGATGAAACAAATTTCTATGAAGAATTAAAAAAACTCACAGGGGATAAGATACTGGAAATTGTAGGAAAGAAAACCTATAATTCTGTTATAAATTCAATTTTTATAAGAAATGAAGCTGTTTTTGAATATGGAGATATGCTTACTGTAACTATTGCCAGTCAAAATGCTAAAGTATATTTTCCTAAAGAAAAGTCTATTGAAAATGCAATGTGTTCTTGTAAGGAGAAGGGGATATGTTCACATAAAATATATGCTCTGATATCTTACTTGATAAAGGAAGGAAAAATAACAGAGGAAGATACAGAATATGAAACAATAGAAATAGGAGAAAAGGAAAAAGAGATTATAGAAAATCTTCATATTTTTATAAGTTCAATATTTGATCGTGGGATATCAGGGTTGACAGGGAATGAGATAAGTCAGGCAGAAAAATTTTATATACAGATTTATGGAATAAAACTTTTTGCAGCAGCAGATGAATTAAAAAATCTTTCAAGTGAACTTGGCTTTTATTTTTCTAAAAATATATCTTTTTCTAATAAAAGGTTGATGCACATATTATGTTCTATTTACAACAGAACATCTGCTCTGCTCATAGTGAAAGATAATAGAAAAAAAATAATGCTGGCAGGACAGAGGCAGGAAGAAAAGTTTAACCTTGATAATATTGAGTTAGTAGGATTAGGAGCTTCTGGAGGTATTACAAAAAGAAATGATCTTCTTATAACAGCATATTTTTACTGTAAAGATATAAATAGTATTTTGTCAATGAGTACTCTCAGACCATATGAAAATAGTTCACAAATAAATACTCTGTACAATATGGGGCAGGTATGGTCAAATGAGCTTTCTTTTAAAGAAGTATCTGTGTCAAAAATGATTTTGAAAGATGCAAAACTTTCTACAGGAAAGATATCTTCTGCAAAATCTACAGTATGTAATATAAAGGGAAAAACAACTGAAGAAGATATAAATGAATTGGCTGTTTCAGATTATTCACTTATCATAACTGAATTGAGAAAACATAAATTTAGATATTTTGAACCATATTCAGCTACTAAAAATATTTTTTTAATAAAAGCAGAGGAAATAAAAAATATAGAATATGATAAAATAGAACAGAAACTTAAATTTGATGTATTAGATTCAAATGGAAATACTATAGTGTTTGATATAAAATATAATTCTGTATCAGAAAACGCTATAAAATATTTTGAAAAAAATAAGACTGGGTCATATTTTGAATATATACTTGGAAGTATTACTGAAAAAAATGGAATAATGAATGGAAAATTTTTAAGTGGGATACAAGATGGAAAGATAAAAAATATATTTTTTTAAGCAGGTGAAAGAATGAAAGATAATAATATTTTAGAAACAATAATAAATGATACAGAAAATATTATGAATGATATTTTTTTAAGTGGTTTTCATATGGTGCAACCTGCAACTTTTGAAAAACTTGAACAAATAGAAAAATTATGCCAAAAAACTGGAATGAGCAAAGCTGAAGAACTTATGAGGGAACTTAGAGATAAACTTAATCAAAGAAGAAACAGTTTTGAATATGATATAAGAGCAGCTGCTGATGTATTTTGTAAATTAGAATTTTATATTCAAAATGCAAAAGATATGATTTTGTAGGAGGATATAATAATGAATGAAGAAAAAGAAGAAATTGCTGAAAATTCAAAAGAAGATAAAGGTGGATTTTGGTGGAGTTGTCTAGGTTTTTTTGTACCAATGGTTGGTTTTATACTTTGGCTGGTATGGAGAGATGAAAAACCTAAAACAGCAAAAGTTTTAGGAATAGGAGCATTAATCAGTACCATTATTTTTATATCGCTTTTTATATTTGCTTATATAACTATTTTATTTTTATTAAATAAAACAACTCATTTATGAATGAGATTAAGGAAGTATTCTTTAATAAAATGTATTAAATTTAAAGTAAATATGGAAATGTTCTGGAAATACTTAGATAGCTGTGTTAAAATATACTCATATATACATTAAGGGGGATACATAAGAATGAATGAAGAAAAAGAAGAATTTAAAACATTAGAAGAAGAAAAAATTCAAAAGAAGAATCCAGATAGAGGAGGATTTGCTTGGGGTTGCCTAGGTTTTTGCATTCCCATAGTTGGATTGATATTGTGGTTGGTATGGAGAGATGAGAAACCTAAAACAGCAAAAGCAGTGGGAATAGGAGCTTTGGTTAGCGCTATTATAGGAGCAGTATTTGTTATTATCTATTTTATATCTATTGTGTTTATTGTAGGAATGGCTATTGCTACAACAAGCTAATGGATAAAATAGGAAGATTTTTAAAAATACTATTTATGTGTCACTCAAGACCAGATAGAAGTTTTTATTTCAATGGAAAACAATTTCCAATATGTGCGAGATGTACAGGAGTATTGCTGGGCTGGATAATAGGAATAATATACTGCATTTTATTAGAGGTTCCAAGAGGTTGGGTAACCGTTTTAATTCTTATTCCTTTAATGGTTGATGGAGGAACACAGGCTTTAGGAAAAAGAGAGAGTAATAATATTCTAAGATGCGTTACAGGAATTTTATTTGGAATGGGAGCTATATTTATTTTTTTATACTTTCATAGACTAATGTTAAAATTAGCTATTATTTTTCTGAAAAGGTATATTTTTATTAATAAATAGATAATATTAACTTAAAGAACAGAATTGAATTATTTGATTCTGTTCTTTGTGATTATGTAGATAAATTGGATAAAGGAGGATAGAGTTTGTTTTAATTACAGATTCTAAGAATAAAGTGGCAAGATTTTTATCAAATGTGTTCAGAAAAATAAAGAATGAAAAAGTACTTGATAAAGGAAGAGATTGTTATGATAATGGGCAGCTCTTTGATTATCAAATAGAAAAAACTAAAAATATGTTTGAAATGGAAGGAAGAGTTAATGGTATTGGTGAGGTATATACACCTAAAATAAAATTTACAAGGAATGAGCTTATAGATTTTAATTGCAATTGTGTTTATTTTGGTTTAAATAAAAGCATATGTAAGCATGTAGTAGCTCTGGCATTTGAAGGGAATAATTTTCTTGAAGAGTTGGAGGACTCTGAAGAAAAGAAGATAATAGAGTATTTTAAAAAGAAAGAAATTGAAAAAAATAGAATTATTTTAGAAGTTGACTTATGCATGGCAAATAAAAATGAAACAAACAAATCTAATCTTAATATGGATATATCATTTTTAGTAGATAAGAAAAAATATAAACTTAATAGTAAAATTTCAGAATTTTTAAGTAATTATGAAGAAAATCCAATGAAATTTGGAGTAAAATATACATATGAACCTAAAAGAGATTATTTCAGTGGCTGGGAGAAAGAATTTATAGACTATTTAAAAGAAATGTATGAATTTTTTAGTTTTAGGTCTTCAAATTTTTCTATTGAAGAGATACTTAAAAGGAAGAGATCTGCTGAAAGACTTTTCAATATATTGGAAAAAAATGAAAAAATAAATATAAAAGAAGAAAGATTGGAAAAACTTATAAAAGTTAATTTAGATTATTATAATGAAAAAATACATATAACTACTCCTGATTATGTAAAATATATGAGTATTGGACATAGTTATATTGGATATAGAGATATTATTGATACAAAAATATATAAAGTATCTTCAGAAAAATTAGAAGAATTTAGGGAATTTGAAAGTATAATGGAGTTAAAGGATTGGAATATAAGTTTAAATGAAGTAAGTATGAAAGATATTGTAGAAAAAATATCAAAGTTTGCCAAAATAAATTTAGACAAAAAACTGAAAGAAAAAATATATGAACCTAAAGTTATAGAAACGGTAATATTCATAGATTTATATAAGAGAGAAGGGATAACTCTAAATATAAAGAAAATGTTTGATGGAAAAGAAAAGAAAGATATAGAAAAAATTATTATTGGAAATAATAGGATAGATAAAAAAAATATTCTTGATATATTAGGAGAATATCATTTTTTAGAAAATAATGGAACATATATTTTAAATAACCATGAAGAAGTATACAGTTTTATAAAAGAGAAAATTCCAAAGTTAAGTGAAAAATATAAAATATTTTACTCGAAAGATTTTAAAATAAAAAAATATGAAACATTAAACTATCGAGTTTCAACTAAGGTCACTGACCTTCTTGAAATAAATTTTGAAGTAGATGGAATTTCAAATGAGGAAGTTTATGAAGTGTTGAAATCAATTAAGGAAGAAAAAAAATATTATATTTTAAAAAATGGAGAAATACTTCTCTTAGGAGAAAATGAAAATATGCAAAAATTTTCAGAATTATTAGCTAAATCTGATGCTAAAAAAGCTGAGATACTTTCTGGAGTAATAAAAAGGGAGAAAAGTTATGGATATTTTCTGTCAAATTTTTTAGAAAAATTAAATAATATAGAATTAGCAAAGGATTTAGAGAATATATTTGAAAAAATTATGCAATGTAAAGAAAAAAGTGATGATATAAGTATAAATAAAAATTTTCCAATGTTAAGAGAATATCAAAAAATAGGAGTACAATGGCTTTTATTTCTAAGAAAATTAGGAATGGGAGGAATATTAGCAGATGATATGGGACTTGGAAAGACTTTACAGATAATATCTTATCTTTCAGCAATAAAAGAAAAAACAGGTTTGAAACTTATTATAGTACCTAAAACTCTTATGTATAACTGGAGAAATGAATTTAAAAAGTTTGCTCCAGAACTTAATGTAAATATAGTGGAAGGAAAAGCGCCAATAAGAAAAGAAATTGTTGAAAATTCTAAGTCTGGAGATATCCTTATAAGTACATATGGCTTTTTAGTCAAAGATGAAGAGTTCTATAAAGATATTTTTATTGACACATTAATTATTGATGAAGCTCAAAATATAAAAAACTTTCTGTCTAGAACTGCTGATTCAGTAAAAAAAATAAAAGCAGGTATAAGAATAGCATTGACAGGAACTCCAATAGAAAATAATACTTTAGAACTATGGAGTATTTTTGACTTTGTTTTTCCAGGGTATTTGGGAAAACATACAAAATTTTTAAATAAATATAATGAAAATTTAAAAGATTTAAGAGAGATGATAGCTCCATTTATTCTAAGAAGGCTTAAAAGAGAAGTACTTAAGGAACTTCCTGATAAAATTGAAACTGATATTATAGTTGAATTAGGAGAAGATGAAAAGAAGTTGTATTTAGCTTATTTGGAAAAATGCAAAAAAGAACTTCGTGAAAAAAATAATTCATTGGAAATATTTGTTTGGCTTACAAGATTAAGACAGCTGTGTAATCACCCAAAACTCTTTTTAGCTGATTATGATGGAGAAAGTTCTAAATTAGAAGCTTTATTAGAACTTTTAGAAGAGTGTAAAAGTGGTGGACACAGGGTTCTTTTATTTTCACAATTTACTGAAATGTTAAGTATAATTAAAGAGAATATACCTAAGGACATGACTTATCTCTATTTAGATGGAAAAACAAAATCTGAGCACCGAATGGAACTGGTAGAAAGATTTAATTCAGGAGAAGGGGATATATTTATTATTTCTTTGAAAGCTGGAGGAAGTGGACTTAATCTTACTGGAGCAGATACTGTAATACATTTTGATCCTTGGTGGAATTCTTCTGTTGAAAATCAAGCTACTGACAGAGCTTATAGAATGGGACAAACAAAGAATGTTAATGTTTTTAAAATGATAGCTAAAGGAACAATTGAGGAAAAGATAAATATAATAAAAGATGAAAAAGAAAAATTAATAAGAGAAATACTAGATGAAAAACAAGAAAACATAATTTCTATGACTAAAAAAGATATATTAGAATTATTGAGTGTAAAATAAAATATAGACAGAAATTAAGAAACATGGTAGAAGTTAGATATATTAAAGTAATCTTGGGAGGAACATATGATAAAAAAGATAGTGGCTGTAGTATTATCAACATTTTTACTAGGATGTGGAGGAAAGGGAGAGGAAAAAAAGGAAGTAGAAAATGAAAAGGTGATTGTGACAGTAGCACAGGCAGCAAAACCTAAAACTTTAGATCCTCCTCTTGCCAATCAAGTAGCATCTATGACAGTAGCAAGACAGGTATTTAATACTCTTTTGGCTGTAGATGATGAAGGAAATCTTATTCCAGAAATAGCTGAAAAATGGGAATTTGAAAATCCAAAATCAATTCTTTTTACTATAAAAAAAGGAATAAAATTTCATAATGGTGCTGAACTTACAGTAGAAGATGTAGCTTTTTCTGTGGAAAGAATGAGAGAAAAAGCAGGTACACGTATATTGCTGGAAAAAATAAGTGGAGTTGAAATAGTAGATGATACACATGTAAGGATACTTTTATCAAGTGAATTTTCACCATTATTATATAACATGACTCTTTCTCTTTGTGGAATAATAAACAAAGAAGATACTTTAAAAAGAGGCGAAAGTGAGATAGCTGTAAATCCAAATGGAACAGGACCTTTCAAGCTTACTTATTGGAATAGTGGTGATGTATTGAGATTTGAACCTTTTGAAGAAAGTTTTATGGGAAAACCAGAAATAGATGAACTTGTATTTAAAGCAATACCAGAAGGAAACAACAGACTTATAGCATTAGAAACAGGAGAAGTAGATATAGCATATAATCTTAGTCCATCAGATATAAAATTTATAGAAGAAAACAAAGACCTTACTCTAGTAAATAAGCCATCTATGAGGACAGAATATGTAGGATTTAATACTGAAAAAGTTCCATTTAATAAAAAAGAATTTAGACAGGCTGTAAATTATGTATTGGACAGAGAAGGAATATTAAGTGCTGTTTATGATAATGCTGGAGAACCTGCTACTTCAATGGTAAGCCCTAATATGATAGGAGGAAAACCAACTGGAGATATCAGTATAAATTTGGATAAAGCAAAAGAACTTTTAAGTAAAGTTGGAGATATCCCTAAAGAAATGAAAATAATGACAGATTCTACACCTGCCAATATTCAAACTGCTCAAATTATACAGGCTAATTTAAAAGAATTGGGAATAGATTTGATAATAGAACCAGTTGAATGGGGAACTTATCTTGAGAAAAGTGCTATTGGACAGCATGAATTGATATTGGGAGGATGGTTTCTAGGAACTAATGACTCTGATATTGTATTATATCCACTTTATCATACTGATGCAAGAGGGGCTGCTGGAAATAGAAGTTTTTATAGTAATCCAGAATATGACAAACTTGCAGAGCAAGGCAGACTTGAAACAGATATAGAAAAAAGAGATGAAATATATAGAAAGGCTCAGGCTATACTAGAAGAAGATCTTCCATTAATACCTATTCTTAGAAAAAATGAGTTAGTAGGAATGAGAAAAAATATAACTAACTTTATATTTAGACCAAATGGACATCATGTTTTAACAAAAATAAAAAAAGAAAAATAAAATATAAGAATAATAAAAAAACTCTCTTAGTCATTGATTGAGAGAGTTTTTTATTACAGTTAGATTATTGAAAATATTAATTAGACTTTTTATATAAACTAGGTGAAAATAATATCAATATAGGAAAAATTTCTAATCTTCCTAAAAGCATAACCAAAGATAATATTAGTTTATTTATGTTAGAAAAAGAGGCATAGTTTGATGTTGGTCCAACTATTCCCATACCAGGTCCAATATTATTAAATGTAGCAGCAACAGCACTGAAAGCTGATATAAAATCAGGAGAATCCCATGATACACATAGTATAGCTATTAAAAATATAGTGATGTAAAGCATTAAGTAAGTGCTTATTCCACTTGATAATTCTTTAGTTATAACTTTTTTATCCATTTTAATATTTATTACTCTATTAGGAGTACCTATTTTTTTAAATTCACCAACTACAGTTTTAAAAAGTATTGCTATTCTTGAAACTTTTAGTCCCCCAGCTGTAGAACCAGCACACCCTCCTACAAACATAAGAAAGAGAAGAACAGTTTTGGAAAATACAGGCCATGCATCAAAATCTACAGTAGAGTAACCTGTTGTTGTAATTACTGATGAAACAGTAAAAAATACATCTCTAAACAAACGATTACTGTTTTTATATGCTGGAGCAATATTTATAACAATAGCAATGATAGCTAGAACAACTATACTGCAATAATATTTTAGCTCTTCATTTTTGAATACCTGCTTATAATTTTTTAAAAGCAGAGCATAGAAAAGATTGAAATTCATTCCACAGAGGAGCATACCTATTCCCAATACATAATCAATATATGAACTGTTATAATAAGCCACACTACTGTTCTTTATTCCAAATCCTCCTGTTCCGACTGTACCAAAAGCATGAACAACAGAATCAAAAAGAGGCATACCACCAAGTTTTAACAATATTATAATGATAATAGTAATAAAAATATATATCATATACAGAATTCTAGAATTATAAGACATTTTTGCAACCAATTTACCAAATGTAGGACCAGGAACTTCGGCTTTCATTATATGTAGAGATTGGTTAGTATTTTTTGGAAGTATAGCCAAGGCTAGAACTAATACACCCATTCCACCTACTAAATGTGTAAAACTTCTCCAAAATAAAAGAGAATGCTCCAAAGCTTCAACATTTGATAAGATACTGGCTCCAGTTGTAGTAAATCCACTTACCGTTTCAAAAAAAGCATCTATAAAAGAAGGAATCCTATTGCTGAACACAAAAGGAAGTGCACCAAAAAGTGACAATGCTATCCAAGAAATAGATACTATAACCAGACCTTCTTTTGCATATATCTTTTGATTCTCAGGAACTTTTTTAGAAATAAGAAGACTGGAAATCAAAAGCAATATTATGGTAAAAATATAAGATTTTTTTACAATGAAGCTTTCATGATAAAAAAAACTTAATGCTAATGGAATCAGCATAAAAGCAGTTTCTAGTTTTAAGATATGCCCAATTACATATCTTACCATTTTATTATTCATATTCATTCCCCATTATTTTAATATTTTATTGATGTCATCTAAGAATTTTTCAGTAGTAACAATAATAACTCTATCTTGAGGTTTCATTACATCAAGTCCACCTGGAAATATAAGTTGATCATTTCTTAAAATATATGCAATCAAAAGATTATCTTTTATGTTTAAATCTTTTAGTGGAATATTGATAACACTGCTATTTTCAGGAACTTTAAATTCAATTGCTTCAACATTGTTATCAACTAACCTGTAAAGAGTTTCAATATTTTCTCCCTGTGAGCTTACTAGTGATCTGACTATTCTTACAATGTAGTCAGCAATTATTTTTTTGGGTGTGACAATAGACTGAAGCCCTACCAGTTCTAAGACATTAAATAGAGATACACCATTTATTTTTGTAATAGTTTTTTTGATTCCTAATTTATTAGCATACATAGAAAGGATTATATTTTCTTCATCTATACCTGTAAGAGATACACATGCATCATATTCTCCAAATCTTTCTTCATCAAGAAGATCACTATCAGTTCCATCTCCATGAACTATGACAGCATTCTCATATATACCACTCAATTCTTGTGCTTTATTTTCATTGATTTCAATTATTTTTACATCCATCATTCTTTCTAAAAGTATATCTGTTAAATAATAAGTTATGCGACCTCCCCCTATAATAATAACAGATTTTATACGTTCTTCTTTATGTCCAAGGGATTTATAGAATTTTGAGAGTTCACTTTGAATACCAGTTACATATATTCTATCTCCAGCCTGTAAGATAAAGTTTCCAGTTGGAATATATATTTCCTGCCCCCTTTTTACAATACAGACAAGTAAACTTGCAAAATATTTATTTTTAAATTCCATCAGCTTTATTCCATCTAAATAAGTATCTTTTTCAATAAGTACTTCTACAAGATTTACTTTATTTCCTGCAAAAGTTTCAACGTTTAAAGCATTTGGAAACTCCAGATTTCTAGCTATAAAAAAAGCAGCTTCTGCTTCGGGATTCAGCATTATATCTATTCCAAGAGAATCACTCATAAACTTCATTTGTGAAGAATATTCAGGGTTTCTAACTCTGGCTATAGTATATTTAGCTCCCATTTTTTTTGCTATTACAGATGAAATAATATTTATTTCATCAGAATGTGTAACAGCTATAAAAATATCAGCTGTTTCCACAGAAGCTTCTTTTAATACTTCACAATTGGCACCATTTCCAACTAATCCCATAATATCTGAAGATGAAAGAATTTTATCAAGTATTTTCGGATCTTCCTCAATAAGTGTTATATCATTCCCTTCGATAGCAAGATCTTTGCAGAGAAGTTCTCCTATTTTTCCTGCTCCAACAATTGTAATTTTCATACTATACCCCTATTAAAATATAATTCTATTAATTTTAGTACGAAGTAATTATATCACAAGATTTGAATGTTTCCAAAGTTAAAAAATATAAAATAAAAATCTAAGTTTCTTTATGTGCTTTATAACTTTTTCCCAATAAAAAAGTTGTCTACTTTAAGGGGGTATGTCTATCCTTTCTCTATCCTCTT